>Ga0182742_1000184_pt1 | contig 118633 bp, 117 predicted proteins | sample eDN5th37CBELigMG_FD_128880 | JGI IMG/M metagenome (GOLD analysis project Ga0182742, IMG submission 128880) | Enriched Miracle-Growth compost microbial communities from Emeryville, California, USA - eDNA 5th pass 37_C BE-Lig MG (version 2)... ... | reverse complement strand
GATCAAACTTCCATGCGCGGCGCCATCGTTTCAATGAATGCTCACGGGCGCGAGCCTCTAAGATCGATTCATATGGCTCGGCATAGACAAGGTACTTGAGGCCATAGGTACGCGTGAAGCCGGGTACGGTCCCGTTGCGATGTTCTGACACGCGCCGCGCCAGGTTATTCGTAACGCCGACATAGAGAACGCCGCGTGGTCGATTGGCCAGAATGTAGACGAAAGAACTCTCACTCATTCTACCGTCGTGCTCAAACGTGACGCGTGACATCGCAGGACCGAGACCGTCAAGGAGTGACGAAGGCGGCGTGTCCCGGGCGCGATGCCGCGCGAAGCGTGGCGTCGCAGAACCGGGACCGTCTCGACGAGAGTGGATTGTGGGGGTCCCGGCTCTGCGGCGCAATGTGAAGGACATTGCACCGCGTCCGGGACACGACAGGCAATCACAATGTTGAGGATACCCCATGCTGCAACGCCTGAAAGCCTATTTGCGCGCACCCGAAGCGAAGGCGAGCCGCACCGCGCAGGTGCTGGCCTTCGAACGCGGCGGGCGGGCGCGCTGGACGCCGCGCGATTATGCGGCGCTGGCGCGCGAAGGTTATCTCGGCAACGCCATCGTGCATCGCGCGGTGCGGCTGGTCGCGGAGAACGCGGCGTCGTGTTGCTATCTTGTGTTCGACGGCGCACAGGAGCGGCAGGCGCATCCGCTGGCCGCGCTGCTGGCGCGGCCCAATCCGCGCCAGGACGGCGCGGCGTTGCTCGAGGCGCTGGTGTCGCATCTGCTGCTCGCCGGCAACGCCTATGTCGAAGCGGTCGCGCTCGACGACGACGTGCGCGAACTTTACGCGTTGCGGCCGGATCGCATGAAGGCGGTGCCCGGCGCCGACGGCTGGGCCGAGGCGTATGAATACAGCGCCGGCGGACGCAGCGTGCGTTTCGATCAACTGTCGTCGCGCGTGCCGCCGATCCTGCATCTCGCCTCCTTTCATCCGCTCGACGATCACTACGGCCTCGCGCCGCTGGAGGCCGCGGCCGTCGCCGTCGATACGCACAACGCCGCCGCGCGCTGGAACAAGGCGTTGCTCGACAACGCGGCGCGGCCCTCCGGCGCGCTGATCTATTCCGGCCCGGAAGGCGCGGTGCTGTCGGATGAGCAGTTCGACCGGCTCAAGCGCGAACTCACCCACACCTATCAGGGCGCGGCCAATGCCGGTCGGCCGCTGCTGCTGGAAGGCGGGCTCGACTGGAAGGCGATGTCGCTGTCGCCGAAGGACATGGATTTTCTTGAAGCCAAGCACACCGCCGCGCGTGAGATCGCGCTCGCCTTCGGCGTGCCGCCGATGCTGCTCGGCATTCCCGGCGACAACACCTATGCGAATTTTGCGGAAGCCAATCGCGTGTTCTGGCGCCAGAGCGTGCTGCCGCTGGCGTCGCGCATCGGCGCCGCGCTGGCGCAGTGGCTCGCGCCGCAATTCGGTGACGGCATTCGCCTCGTCATCGACACCGACAGGATCGAGGCGCTGGCGAGCGATCGCAACGCGCTGTGGGAGCGCGTCACCGCCGCGCCGTTCCTGACGCTCAACGAGAAGCGCGAAGCCGTCGGCTACGCGCCGATCGACGGCGGCGACCGGTTCGTGTGAGCAAATTCGACATGTCCGACCTGATCGACACCTTCATCGCGCGGGGCGATCTCGCGCATCTGGCGCTGTTCCTGTGGGCGAGCGCGGCGAGCGGCGGATTGCTGTTCACGCTGCGTGAACTCGCCGCCGCCTCGCGCCGCTTCGACGACTTCATTCGCGAGCTGTCGCATTTCAACCGCCGCGCCAGCGGCAAGCACCTGAAGGATTGCGAATAATGGATAGTCTGCACAGCATGATGCGCATGTTGCGGCCGGAGACCAAGGCGGGCGAGGGCCATCTCACCGTATTTCGCGAATTCCTCAGGCATCTCGACAGCATTCAGCGCAAGGCGCCCGTGAAACCCGCGCGCGCCAGACCGCAATCGCGCCGCAAGCCGGCAAAGCGAACGCGCGGAAGCTGATCGCTTCCATCTGAAATCGGCCGCTCCGTTATCACCCCGCAACTTGCGAGAACGCCCATGCACGCCCCTATGCCATCGACATCGCGCGTCTCGCTGTCGCCGGACGGCATCGTCGAAGGCTACGCCAGCCTGTTCGGCGAGGTCGACCAGGCGCGCGACATGGTGATGCCCGGTGCGTTCACGCAGACGCTGCGGCAGCGCGGTCTGCGCAAGATCCCGATGCTGTTTCAGCACGATCCGGGCGAGCCGGTCGGCATCTGGCTGGATCTGTATGAGGACGTCCGCGGCTTGAGGGCGCGCGGCAAACTCATTCCCGACGTGGCGCGCGGACGCGAACTGCTGGCGCTGGTGCGCTCCGGCGCCATCGACGGCCTGTCGATCGGCTATCGCACCGTGCGCGGCCGCATCGATCCGCGCACGCGCATCCGAAAACTCTATCAGGTCGATCTGTGGGAAATCTCCATCGTCACGTTTCCGCTGCTGGCCGGCGCGCGCGTCGATGCCGTGAAGGGGGCGCATGCGCCGCACCTGTCGCGGCACCGCGCCGCGGCCGGGCGGGCGTGGCGCAAGCCGGACGGCGCCGTGGATGTACCGGCGCCGTCCGGCCGTCGGAGCATGGACGCTATATCGGAATCACGGCGATAAAGCCGTGACTTCGCGGTATCTCCTCGAAATTTATTGCGCTCACAATCGGCGTGCGGCTCAGCGTTTGTACGCCAGAGCCAGCGCGAGGCCGATGATGGCGCCGATGCAGATCGCGCCGCCGCCGGCCGCCATGCCCCAGTTAAAGAAATAGCTCGCCACCGCGACGAAGGATTTGTCGACGTGGCTGCCGAAGAGGACGAATGACGCCGCGAAGGCGGCGAGCAGCACGGCCGCGAGCGCGATGCCGAGCCAGGCGCCACGGCGCTTGTCGGGACGCATGGCGATCCACGCGGCGCCGGCGCCTGACACCGCGAGCAGAACCCAGACGAGAATCAGAAAGCGCATGGCGGTACCGGATGCTGGCCTCGATGCGCTCTTTCTAGCCGATGGCGCGACCGAGATGAAGCGGCGCGTTGCCTCAATTCATCACCACCAGGAGAACCCCATGGACTTCGACATCATCCAGACCGCGCCGGAGCACAAGTCTGGCATCGCCTATACGCCGCGCGACGGCTTCGACGAATTGCGCGCCACCTTCGAGGAATTCAAATCCGCCAACGACGAACGGCTCGGCGCGCTGGAGCGCAAGCGCGGCGATGTGTTGCTGGAGGAGAAGGTCGACCGCATCAATGCCGCGCTCGATCTGCAGACCAAGCGCATGGACGAGTTAGCGCTGCGCCAGGCGCGGCCGGCGCTGGAAGGGCGCGGCAGACTCGTCTCGGATGCCGCCGCGCGCGAGCACAAAAGCGCATTCGACGCCTATGTGCGGTCGGGTGAGGCGACGGCGCTGCGCGCGCTGGAAACCAAGGCGATGTCGGCGGGCTCCAACGCCGACGGCGGTTATCTGGTGCCGACCGAGCTCGAGCACGAGATCGGCCAGCGCCTCGCGGCAATCTCGCCCATCCGCGCGCTCGCCTCGGTGCGCGAGATCTCCGGCGGCGTCTACAAGAAGCCGTTCACGACCGCGGGACCGGCGACCGGCTGGGTCGGCGAGACCGACTCGCGCACGCAGACCACGTCGCCGACGCTGGATGCGCTGTCGTTCCCGGCGATGGAGCTTTATGCCATGCCGGCGGCGACCGCGACGTTGCTCGACGACGCCGCGGTGAACATCGACGAATGGATTGCCTCCGAAGTGGAGCTCGTCTTCGCGGTGCAGGAGGGCGCGGCCTTCGTCAATGGCGACGGCAGCAACAAGCCGAAGGGCTTTCTGCAATACACCACGGTCGCCAACGGCTCGTGGAGCTGGGGCAATCTCGGTTATGTCGCCAGCGGCGCGGCGGGCGCCTTCGCCGCCAGCAATCCGTCTGACGCGCTGGTCGATCTGATCTATGCGCTGAAGGCGGGTTATCGCCAGAACGGCGTGTTCGTGATGAACCGCAAGACGCAGGCGCTGATCCGCAAGTTCAAGGATACGGGCGGCGCGTATCTGTGGCAGCCGCCGGCGCAGGCGGGTGGCCGCGCCTCGCTGATGACTTTTCCGCTGGTCGAGGCGGAGGACATGCCGGACGTCGGCGCCAATTCGCTGTCGATCGCGTTCGGCGACTTCCGCCGCGGCTATCTGATCGTCGATCGCCTCGGCGTGCGCGTGCTGCGCGATCCGTATTCCGCCAAACCCTATGTGCTGTTCTACACCACCAAGCGCGTCGGCGGCGGCGTGCAGGACTTCGACGCCATCAAGCTGATGAAGTTCGCCGCGAGCTGAGCGCAGTGCGCGGGCGTAACATGTCATCGCCGGACTTGATCCGGCGATCCATCACGAGGTGATGGATGCGCGGGTCAAGCCCGCGCATGACGCCGATATCGCGAAGCCGCGAGACGCTCCCATGCGCCCGTAGCGCCTTCAGCAGTAACCGTATTCGCCGCAGGCATAGGGCAGGCGGCTGAAGATGATGTCTGGCGAGGTGCCGTAGTAGGACCGGTAGCGGAAGGATTTCGGCTTGCCGTAATAGCCGTTGACCAGCGGCGGGATATCGACCTCCGGCGCGAACACCGTCTCATAGTCTTCCTCGACGACGACGCGCGGCGCGACCGCGCGCAGCGGCGGCGGCTCGGCGAAGATTGTGCCGAGGCGGCTGTGCGCCGGCAGGTCTGCGGCCTGAGCCGCAGCGGTGAAGCCGATGCATGCGAGCGACAGGACGAACAGGCGAAACATGGGGCGCTCCGATGATTCGCTTAAGGTAGCCTCGTGTCTTTAAGAAAGCTTAACGCCGTGTCGACCGGCGCGGCCTCCGACATGGCGATCCTCCCGGGATGAACGAGTCACGTTCGAGGCTACGAAATATCGCCACGCGGGTCAGCCTTCGCGGCGCGCGATTGTCACATGCGGCGTCACGGCCCGCGCCAGCTCTGCGCGGTGCGTTCGATCCAGTCACGATAACGCGTCAGCGGCGTCACGCCGGTGAGACCGCCGCAGCCGGCGGTGTTGTTGGCGCCGGTCGACCAGCTCACCACGCCGACGATCGCCGTTCGGCCGTGCTGCTCCTCGAATACCGGCGCGCCGGAATCGCCGGTGCAGGCGCCGAGTCCCTCGCGCGCGTTGTTGGTGGCGGGATCGACCAGGCGGATCTGCAGCGTGCCGGGGCGGCTGGTGGACACCAGCGTCGCCGCGCGCACGGTGCCGCCGCTCTTGCCGTCGCCGCGTCGCGTGACGCCGATGCCGGCGATGCTGTAGCGCATGCCGGGAATCATCGGCTCGCGCGGGCTGGCGAGCGGCGCGGGGGTCTTGCCCGTGATCGGCCCGGCGATCTGCAGCAGCGCGACGTCGGCGCTGGCGCGATGATGAACGATCGCGCGGCTGTTGTAGTGCGGGTGCAGCGCCGTGCGGCGCACGTCGAGCAGTCGCGGCTGACGCTGCGCATCATAGGCGACGATCTTGGTGGTGGCTTCCGGCGGCACGCAATGCGCCGCAGTGAGCACGATGTCCGGCGCGATCAGCGCGCCCGAGCAGAAATTGCCGCGCGAGCCGACCACGGTGACGACGGCGCGGCCGAGGCCGTTTTCGGCCGGCTGCGCGCCGCCCACCATCGCCGGGGCCGGCGATGCCGCGCCGAGCAGCGCCGCGGACAGCGCAACGGGAAAAAACGGTTTCATGCGCCGACAAAGCCTTCGGGCCGCGCGCCTGTCAACTCGCTCTTGCCGAAAGGAAGCAACATGCCCGCAGTCCTGCTGGTGCCGCCTGCCGCCGAACCCTGCACGCTGGCGGAGGCCAAAAATTTTCTGCGCGTCGAGCACGACGATGACGATGCCGTTATCGCCAGTCTGATCGCGTCGGCGCGCGGGCAGGTGGAAGCGCTGACCCGCCGCGCCCTGCTGACGCAGACCTGGCGGCTGACGCTGGATCGCTGGCCGGCTCGCGGCCGCATCGCGCCGCGCCTGGCGCCGCTGCGCAGCGTCTGCGCCGCACGCATATTCGATGCCGGGGGCGAGGCGACGGCGCTCGACGTCGACCGTTTCGTCGTCGATGCCGCCACGAACACGATCGCCGCGCCGCCGTGGTCGCTGCCGATGCCGGGGCGCGATGTCGCCGGCATCGAGCTGGATGTCATCGCCGGCTTCGGCGACGACGCATCCGATGTGCCCGACGTGCTGCGCCACGCCCTGCGCACGCTGGTGGCACATTGGTACGATCATCGCGGGCTCACCGCGATCGGTCAGAGCGTGGCGATGCTGCCCGGCAGCGTCAACGCCATGATCGCGTCCTATCGGGTGCTGTCGCTATGATCGATTCCGGTGCATTGAAGACCCGCCTCACCATCGAGGCGCCGGTGGAAGCCGACGACGGGCAGGGCGGCGTCACGCGCGCTTATGCGGCGTTTGCAAAAACCTGGGCGCAGGTGACGCCGCTCGCCGCGCGCCGCGACGTCGCCGCCGATGCCGACGGCGCGGCGGTGCGCTACCGCATCGTCACGCGCTGCGGCTACGTGCTCACGTTGCAGCATCGCCTGGTCGATGGCGCACGCATCTATCGCATTCTCTCCTTTCAGGAGCGCGACAACGGCCGCTTTCTCGAGATCGAGGCGGAGCTGCGCGTGGCGTGACGGCGCGCCGCCTGAGCACATCGAACGTCTCTATCCCATTTCAGGAGACCGACAATGACCTCAGCCAATCTGGCGCTGCGCGCCGCGATCCATCACGCGCTGGCGGCGGATGCTGGCCTCGCCGCCGTGCTCGGCGGTGCGCATGTTTACGATGCGCCGCCGCGGGACGCGGCCTTTCCCTATGTCACGCTCGGGGAGGCGCGCGTCAGCGACGTTTCCGCAGACGAGGGCACGACCCAGGAGCATCTGCTCACGCTGCATGCGTGGTCGCGGCAGGGCGGCCACAAGGAGGCGCATGCCATCGCCGGCGCGCTGTTGCAGGCGCTCGACGATGCGCCGCTGTCGCCCGCCGGTCACCGTCTCGTCAACCTGCGCTTCGCGGTGGCCGATATTCGCCGCGACAACGACGGCCGCACCTACCACGCCATCGTGCGCTTTCGCGCCGTCACCGAACCTGTTGTTTAGAGAAGGATGAGCCCATGGGCGCGCAAAAAGGCAAGGATCTGCTGCTCAAGATGTTCGATGGGGCGAGTTACGTCACCGTCGCCGGGCTGCGCAGCCGCAAGATCGCATTCAACGCCGAACTGGTCGACATCACCCATGCGGAATCGGTCAATCGCTGGCGCGAACTGCTGGCCGGCGCCGGCGTCAAGCGGGCCTCGCTCGCCGGGCGCGGGCTGTTCAAGGATGCGGCGTCGGACGCGTTGATCCGCCAGGCGTTCTTCGACGGCGCGATCAACACGTGTCAGGTGATCGTGCCGGACTTCGGCGTGATCGAAGGCGCGTTCCAGATTTCCGCGCTGGAATTTTCCGGCGAGCACAACGGCGAGGTGACCTTCGACATCTCGCTGGAGTCCGCCGGCGCGCTGACCTTCGCGGCGTTGTAGTGTCGGTTAGTTCGATCGATGCGGCGGCGTCACCCTGAGGTGCTCACGCGTAGCGTGGAGCCTCGAAGGATCGCCGTCGCCCTTCGAGGCATTGCTTCGCAATGCACCTCAGGGTGACGGCATCAAATTCATTCCCGTTGTAGGAGAGCACGATGCCTAATCGCTACCGCGGCGAGATCGAGGCCGATCTGGGCGGGCGTCGCCGCACGCTGGTGCTGACGCTCGGCGCGCTGGCCGAACTCGAAGCCGCGTTCGGGGCCGACGATCTCGCGGCGCTGGCCGAACGCTTCGGCACCGGGCGAATGCGCGCGCGCGATCTCGTGCGCATCATCGCGGCCGGCCTGCGCGGCGCCGGCGAGGCGGTGAGCGACGACGAGGTGGCGGCGATGACAGCGCCGGGAAGCATCACCGGCTATGTCAGGATCGCCGCCGATCTGATCGCCGCGACATTCGACGATGGCTGCGGCGAGGTCACGCGATGACGCCGTCTCGGCGGCCCTTCCCCTGGCGCGAGGCGATCGGCTTCGGTCTCGGCGTGCTGCGCCTGTCGCCCGATGCCTTCTGGCGCATGACGCCGCGCGAACTGGCCTTCGCGATCGCCGCCCTACGCGGGCCGATCACCGCGCCGCTCGACCGCGGCGGCCTCGACGACCTGATGCGGCAATTCCCGGACCGCGCGAAGGAGATGACCGATGGCGAATGACGCCGATCTGTTCGACACCGCGCTCACGCTGGACAGCCTCGAGCTGAAGACGCGGAATCTCGCCGGCAGCGCCAACAGCTTCGCGCGCGCCATGACCTCGGCGTTCTCCACGTCGATCAGCGGCGGCAAACAATTCGACGATGTGTTGAAGTCGCTGGCGCTGCGGCTGTCCGACCTGTCGGTGCGTCTCGCGTTCAAGCCGCTGACCAGCGCGCTCGGCGGCGGCATCGGGAGTCTGCTGTCAGGGCTCACCGGAATCGGCGGCACCACATCGACGGCATCGATGGTCGCCGCGGGGGGCGCGGTAAAGCCGTTCGCGACCGGCGGCGTCATCGGCACGCCGACCTACTTTCCGCTGCTCGGCGGCGGCGTCGGGCTTGCCGGCGAGGCGGGGCCGGAGGCGATCATGCCGTTGAAGCGCGGGCCTGATGGTCGCCTCGGCGTCAGCGGCGGCGGCGGCGGTAACACCATCACGGTGCAGATCGCGACGCCGGATGTGGAGAGTTTTCGCCGCTCGGAAAGCTACATCACCGGCCAGATCGCGCGCGCCGTGGCGCGCGGACAACGGAGCCTGTGAGGAGCACCAACGCATGTGTCCCGGACGCGATGCGGTGCGCTGCTTCAGCAGCGTGTTGCTTCGCTGATCCGGGTCCCCACAGACGTAACCATCGCAACGGGGCCCGGCTCTGCGGTGCATCGTAAAGAGCGCTGCACCGCGCCCGGACGACGATGCGTCGCCAGGGATTGCCATGACCGCATTTCACGAGGTGTTGTTTCCGCTCGACGTGGCGTTGAAGAGCGCCGGCGGGCCGGAGCGGCGCACCGATATCGTTTCGTTCGGCTCGGGCCGCGAGGAGCGCAACGCGCGCTGGGCGCATTCGCGGCGGCGCTTCGATGCCGGCTATGGCGTCAAGACGCTGGCGGAACTGCAGCGCGTGGTCGCGTTTTTCGAGGAGCGGCGCGGACGGCTCTACGGCTTCCGCTGGCGCGACCGGCTTGATGCGACATCCGCCGCGACCGGCGTGGTGATTTCGCCGCTCGATCAAGGCATCGGCACCGGCGACGGCACGACCGCGACATTCCAGCTGGTGAAGACCTATGGCAGCGGTTTCGCGCCGTATCAGCGGGCGATCGTCAAGCCGGTGGCTGGCAGCGTGCGCATCGCCGTCGATCATGTCGAGGCGGTTGGCGGCACTGCGTTCACCGTCGATGCGACGACCGGGATCGTGACGTTTCTTGCCGGCCATATCCCGGCGGCGGGGCAAGCGATCACGGCCGGCTTTCAGTTCGACGTGCCCGTGCGGTTCGACACCGACTATCTCGAAGTCGATCTGTCGGCGTTTGCCGCCGGTGCGATTCCGAAAATTCCGCTGGTCGAGATCAAGGTTTAACCATGCGCACCATCTCTCCGGCGCTTCAGGCGAAGCTCGATAGCGGCGTGACCACGCTGGCGCGCTGCTGGGTGTTGAGGCGGCGCGACGGCACCGTGCAGGGCTTTACCGACCACGACGAGGACATCACGCTGGACGGCGTGATCTGCCGTGCGGGCACCGGTTTCGCCGCGTCGGAGGCCGCCAGCAGGTTCGATCTGTCGGTCACCGGCGCGGAGATATCCGGTGCACTGGCGGACGCATCGCTGACCGAGGCCGACCTCTCCGCCGGCCGGTACGATGCCGCTCGGATCGAGACCTGGCTGGTGGACTGGAGCCAACCCGAACTGCGCGTTCTCACCGCGCGTGGCACGCTCGGCGAAGTGAAGCGGGAAGGGCAGGCCTTCACCGCCGAGCTGCGCGGACTGGCCGATCTGCTGTCACAGGAGAGCGGCCGCTACTATACCGCGCGCTGCACCGCCGACCTCGGCGACGCGCGGTGCCGTGTCGATCTGACTGTCGCCGCCCACCGCCGCGCAGGCGCGGTGAGCGCATTGCGCGGGACCTCGATGATCGTCGTGTCAGGTCTCGATGGGATCGTGGCCGGCCATTTCAGCGCCGGGCGACTGACATGGACGGGCGGCGCCAATGCCGGACTGTCGGTGGAAATCAAGGAGCATCGCCTCGATGCAGGACAGGCCGTGCTGTCGCTGTGGCAGGCGATGGCGGAGCCGATCGCCAGCGGCGATACCTTCGTGGCGACGGCCGGCTGCGACAAGATCTTCGCCACCTGTCGCGACCGCTTCGCCAATACGCTCAATTTCCGCGGCTTCCCGCATATTCCCGGCAATGACTTCGTCATGAGCTATCCGAAGCCGGGCGGAGGGTGACGATATGAGCAGCACCACTTGCGGCAGTGGCTATGACTGACGCGACGACATTGTCCTGAGATGCCTGATCGGAAATTCGTTTTGTGGATGAACTTTCGGCACGAAACCCGTCGTCCCCGCGAAGGCGGGACCTATACGCCGCAGCGGTTCGGCTCCCATCACCCAGGGCAGTTCATGTCATCACAACTGGCGCCAGGGGGTCGGGGTCCCCGCCTTCGCGGGGCCGACCGCCATGGCGTCATCGTTAAATCAAGGACAAACGGCAATGTCTCCCATCACCCGCGACGCGATCGTCGCCGAGGCGCGCGCGTGGATCGGCACCCGCTATCGTCACCAGGCGTCGGTGAAAGGCGTCGGCTGCGATTGTCTCGGCCTTGTGCGCGGCGTGTGGCGCGCCTGCATCGGCGCCGAGCCTGAGCCGCCGCCGCCCTACGCGCCGGACTGGGCCGAGGCGCGCGGCGAGGAGGCCCTGGCCGAAGCCGCGCTGCGCCATCTCGTGCCGGTGCCGCGCGGCGCCTTCGGCGGCGGTGATGTGCTGCTGTTTCGCTGGCGCGCCGGTTACGTCGCCAAGCATGTCGCCATCGCCACGCAGGACGGCACCATGATCCATGCGCATGACGGCGCGGCGGTGTGCGAAGTGGCGCTGGCGCCGTGGTGGCGCCGGCGTCTCGCCTACGGATTTTCCTTTCCCGGAGTAATCGACTGATGGCCGCGCTTGTGCTCTCGATCGCGGGCGGGGCTGTCGGCGCGGCATTCGGTCCGGTCGGCGCCATCGCCGGCCGCATCGCCGGCGCGCTGGTCGGCAACGCCATCGATCGCACCGTGTTCGGCGCCGGCAACCGCACCGCGAGCGGGCCGCGCCTCGCCGATCTCGATGTGATGGCCTCGACCGAAGGCGCGCCGATTCCCCGCGTCTATGGCCGCACCCGGCTGTCCGGCCAGGTGATCTGGGCGACGCCGCTCGAGGAAGTCGTCTCCACCGACACCGCCTCGTCCGGCGGCAAGGGCGGTTTGTTCGGCGGCCCGACCACCGCGACGACGACCTACAGTTACTTTGCGAATTTCGCGGTGGGGCTGTGCGACGGCGAGATCGCGCGCGTCGGCCGCATCTGGGCTGACGGCAAGCTGCTGGATACGTCCGGTCTTGCCATCCGTGTGCATCGCGGCGGCGAGGATCAGGCCGCCGACGACCTGATCGTGGCGCGCGAAGGCGCCGTCAATGCGCCGGCCTATCGCGGCACCGCCTATGTCGTGTTCGAGCGGCTGCCGCTGGCGGATTTCGGCAACCGGCTGCCGCAACTCTCGTTCGAGATCATTCGTCCGGTCGGGCGATTGGAAAAGATGGTGCGCGCGGTGACCTTGATCCCCGGCACCACGGAATTCGGCTATGAGCCGTCGCCCGTCGTGGCCGTGCTGGGACCGGGGCAATCGGCCAACGAGAATCGTCATGTCGCGCATGCCGCCTCGGATATCGAGGCGGCGCTGGATGATCTGCAGGGCTGCTGCCCGAATCTCGAGCGTGTCGCCGTGGTGGCGGCATGGTTCGGCGACGATCTGCGCGCCGGCCATTGCACGGTGCGGCCGGGCGTCGAAAACACGGTGAAGCAGACCACCGGCGGCAGCTGGGCGGTGGACGGCGTCACGCGCGAACATGCTTACGTGGTGTCGCAAGTCGCGGGACGTCCTGCTTACGGCGGCACGCCGTCCGACGACAGCGTGGTGCATCTCATTGCCGAGCTGAAGGCGCGCGGTCTCAAGGTGACGTTCTATCCGTTCGTGATGATGGATATTCCGGCGGACAACAGTCTTCCCGACCCGTGGACCGGCGCGATGGCGCAGCCACCTTATCCCTGGCGCGGCCGCATCACCTGCGATCCCGCACCGGGACAGCCGGGAACGCCGCAGGGCACGTCGGCGGCGGCGGCGCAGGTCGCGCAGTTCTTCACCGGCGGCGAATGGAATTATCGGCGCATGGTGCTGCATTATGCCGAACTCGTGCAGGCGGCCGGCGGCGTCGATGCGTTCCTGATCGGCTCGGAGCTGCGCGCGTTGACGCGGGTGCGCGCCGGGGCAGGTGAGTATCCGGCGGTCGACGCGCTGGTGGCGCTGGCGTCCGAGGTCAAAGCCATCGTCGGCGGCGCGACCAAGGTGACCTACGGCGCCGACTGGACCGAATACGGCTCCGACGTGGTCGATGCCGGCGCGTCCGAGGTGCGCTTCCCGCTCGACCCGTTGTGGGCCTCGCCGGACATCGATGTGATCGGCATCGATTACTACGCGCCGCTCGCCGACTGGCGCGATCAGGCCGCGCATCTGGATTCCGAACTCGCGTCGTCGCCCTATGATCTCGCTTACCTGGCGCGCAACGTCGCTGCGGGCGAGGGCTACGACTGGTACTACGCCGACGCGGCCGCGCGGGCGGCGCAGGCGCGGCTGCCGATCACCGATGGGCTCGGAAAGCCGTGGACATTCCGCGTCAAGGATCTCTGGAACTGGTGGGCGAATGCGCATCATGAGCGCGTCGGCGGCGTCGAACTGCCGGTGCCCACGGCATGGGTGCCGGGCAGCAAGCCGATCTGGATCACCGAGGTCGGCTGCCCGGCGGTGGACAAGGGCGCCAATCAGCCGAGCGTATTCCCCGATCCGAAATCGTCGGAAAATTTCGCGCCGTATTTTTCCAGCGGCACGCGCGACGACCTGATGCAGCGGCGTTTCCTCGAGGCGTTCATCGGCGCGTTCGATCCGGCCTTCGGCGCCGCCGAGGCGCGTAATCCGGTGTCGCCGCTCTATGACGGGCGCATGATCGACGTCTCCGCGATTCATCTGTGGACCTGGGATGCGCGACCCTATCCGTTGTTTCCCGCCGCCGAGGCGGTGTGGAGCGACGGACCGAACTGGCAGACCGGACACTGGCTCACCGGCCGCCTGGGCGGCGCGCCGCTCGATGCGCTGGTGGCGACGATACTGGATGACGCGGGCGTGACCGATGCGGACAGCGCGGCGTTGCGCGAAAGCTGCGAGGGCTACGTCGTCGACCGGCCGATGACGCCGCGTGCCATGATCGATCCGCTCGCGGCCGCCTACGCGTTCGATGCCACCGCAGCCGATGGCACGCTGCGCTTTCGTCAGCGGGGCGGCGCCCCGGTGGCGGAGTTTAACGAGGATGATCTGGTGCTGCCGGGCGAAGGGGCGGCGACGCAGCTGACGCGCGCGCAGGAAACCGAGCTGCCGCGCGAGGCCACGTTCGGCTTCACCGATGCCGCGATCGATTACCGGCGCTCCGCTGTCACGTCGCGACGGCTGGTGGGCGGCGCCAGCCGCACCGTCCGCTCGGACCTCGCGGTGGTCAGCAGCGATGCGGCAATGACGCGGCGCGCCGAAATCTGGCTGCAGGATCTCTGGGCCGGCCGCGAAAGTCTCGCCTGCGGTCTCGGCATGCGTCATCTGGCGCTGACGCCGGGCGATGTCGTGGCGGTGACCCTCGGCGGTCGGCGGCGGCTGTTCGAGATCGATGCGCTGGTGGACACGCAGTCGCGCCAGGTCACCGCGCGCAGCATCGAGCCCGACGTGTTCGCGGTGCCGCTGCTGCCGCCGCGCCGGACGCCCGCTATAATGCCGCGGGCATTGGGGCCACCGCTGGCATGGTCGCTCGATCTGCCGTCGCTGGATGCAACGCAACCGCCGATACTCACATGGCTCGCGGTGTTCGCCAATCCGTGGCCGGGGTCGATGACGGTGTGGCGCTCCGCTGATGGGGCCGGCTATCGTCCGATGCTCGCGGCGGCGGCACCGGCGACGATGGGCGAAACGCTCGACCCGCTGCCGCGCGGCGCGCCGGCCTGCTGGAATGCGGCTGGCTTTCGCGTCCGCCTTTACGGCGGCGCATTGACTTCAGCGTCAGATGCCGGCGTGCTGGATGGCGGCAATGCCGCGGCGGTCCGCAATCCCGATGGCGCTTGGGAGATCATTCAGTTCGCGCAGGCCGAACTGATCGACGGCAACGTCTATCGTCTCTCGCGGCTGCTGCGTGGCCAGGCCGGCAGCGAGCACGCCATCACCGATACGCTCGATGCCGGCGCGCCATTCGTCGTCCTCGATCGGAACCTGGTGCCGCTCGCGCGCGGACTCGATGCCCTGGACCGGTCGCTCGATCTGCGCATTGCTGCAGCCAATCGCAATCATGACGATATCGCCGCGGTGGATCTGGTGGTGACACCGGGTGCAACCGCGCTGCGGTCGCTGGCTCCGGCGCATCTGAGGGCCGTTCGACGAAGCGACGGGATCCATCTGTCCTGGATGCGGCGGACCCGCATCGATGGCGACAGCTGGAATGCCGAAGTGCCGCTCGGCGAGGATAGCGAGGCCTATCGGCTCGAGATTCTCTCCGGCACCTCGGTGGTGCGCAGCATCGCCTGCGACAGCGCATCGGCGCTCTATGCCAATGCCGACGAACTGGCTGATTTCGGCGCGGCGCAACACAGCCTGCGCGTCCGCGTGGCGCAACTCTCCGGCACCGTCGGCGCCGGCTTTCCGACCGAACGCACTCTCACTCTTTGAGCGATCATGACAGAGACAGTGAACTTGGGGCTGCCCTTCATCGAGGGCGGTCAGGCACAGAAGCATGTGACCCACAACGACGCCCTGCGCATCCTCGATACGGTGGTGCAGATCGCGGTCACGGATATGGTGCGCACCGCGCCGCCCGTATCACCCGCGGAAGGCGATCGCTATGTTGTGGCGAGCGGCGCGGCTGGCGCGTGGGCGGGACGCGTCAACGCGATCGCCGTGTGGCAGGACGGCGCATGGGCTTTCACCGCGCCGAAGGCCGGCTGGTGCCTGTGGTCGATCGCGGATGCTTCGATCTTCGTTTTCGACGGCACGATATGGCAGATGCTGTCGCCGCCGTCCAATAACGTCAGCCGTCTCGGCGTCAACACCGCGGCCGATGATCCCAACCTGCTCAGCGTCAAGTCCAATTCGGCGCTGTTCGCGGCGATTGCCGCGGCGGATGGCGGCAGTGGCGATGCGCGGGTGCAGATCGCCAAGGAGACCTCCGCTCACACCGCATCGGTGTTTTTCTCCGATGCTTATTCAGGCCGCGCCGAGTTCGGACTGACCGGCGACGACAACTTTCATCTCAAGGTGTCGCCGGACGGCGGAAGCTGGCAGGACGCTTTCGTCATCGACCGCAATACCGCGAGGGTGGCATTCAAAGGTTTCGACGATCCGGCGGCGACGCGTGCGCAACTGCAGGCCGCGCCGATCGACGCGCTCGCGTCGCTCAATATGGTCTCCAATGGCGGCTTCGAGGGCGGGGCGGAATCCTCCGCCACCGCCATTGCCTTGACGGCCACCGCTGCATTGCAGAGCGCCGCGGTCGTGGACGGCGTGACGGTTGCCTATCGCGGATCTTTCGTCGCGGCCGTGCAGCAGGTGCCGTCGCCCTTTACGGGCGGGCGCTATGCGGTGAAGTTCGCGGTATCTGCCGGACAGGCGTCGCTCGGCGGCAATGACGAACTCACCTGCGTGCTCGCCGTGCCCGGCCTGCAATCGGCAAAACTCGCGCTGGGCACTGCGGCAGCCTGCGCGCAATCGCTCGGGTTCTGGTTTCGCGCGCATCGCACCGGCACCTATTCCGGCTCGATCCGGAACGGCGACAAGTCGCGCTCTTATCCATTCAGCTTTACGGTGACGGCGGCGGATACGCCGCAATGGGTGGCGCTGTCGGGTGTCGCCGGCGATACATCCGGAACATGGGCGACCGATACCAGTGCCGGCATGCTGATCTCGATCTGCCTCGCGGCGGGTGCATCACGGGTCGGCCCATCTGGCGCGTGGGCGAGCGCGGATTATTCCGGAGCCGGCGGCACCACCAACGGTGTCGGTGCGACATCGGACGTGTTCTACATCGGAAACGTCATCAGCCTGCCCGGAAGCGAGATACCGGATGCGGCCCGCGCGAGCCTTGCGACGAAGCCACGCAACGAATTTGTCCGAACCGACAATCAATCACTCAGCGCCGCGCAGCAGGCCAGGGCGCGGAGCAATCTCGGCCTCGGCGTGTCCGTTACCAACGTGCTGGCCGCCGATGTCGCGCTCAGTGACACCTCGGCCTATTTCGATGGGCCGATGGTGGCGCAGGGGACAGCGGGGACGTGGTTCGTGATCGCGACCGTGACCTTGCGCGATACCGGCGCCGCCGCCACTTTCGCCGCGAAATTGTGGGACGGCGCCAACGTGATCGCGACGGCGATCACCAGCACGGCAGCCGCCGCCGCCTATGACGCGATCACCCTCGCGGGCGTCATCACCAACCCCGCCGGCAATCTACGTGTCAGCGTGCGCGACTTCACCGCGCCGACCGGGATCATCAGGGCCAACGGGTCCGCGCTGGGCAAGGACACCATTCTCACCGCGATCCGGCTGGCGTGAATGATCGAGGACGCGCGCCATACCCCGCCTTTCCCTGAAGCGGACCGATAGGGAATGTCACATGATCAATCTTGAAAAGCTTGCGCGGTGGAATGCCGCGCGCTGGCAGAGCGCCGCCTTGACACGTCCGTTCGAGGCAACGGCACGGCGCTTGATCGCAGCGAAGCCGCGCTATCAGGCGGTGGAAGCGAGAACCGGCGTACCGTGGTATGTCGTCGCCGTCATTCATCAGCGCGAGTCCTCGCAATCGTGGAAGGCAAGCCTGGCGCAGGGCGATCCGTGGGATCGGGTTTCGACCCATGTGCCGAAGGGCAGAGGCCCGTTCGCCTCGTGGGAAGACGCGGCGGTCGATGCATTGGTCAACTGCGCGCCTTACGCCGCGCGCAACGATGATTGGTCGGTCGGCGGCACGTTGACCATGCTCGAGCGCTACAACGGTCTCGGTTATGCGACAAAGGGTGTGCCGTCGCCATATCTTTGGGCAGGCACGAACCAGTATGTCGCCGGGAAATACGTGCGGGACGGCGTTTACGATCCGACCGCAGTCGACAAGCAGCTCGGCTGCGCAGGGCTGATCAAGACCATGATGGCGATGGACAGCGGCATCGCGTTCGGCGTTGCGGCCAAGCCGCCGCCTGATCCGCAACAACAAGCATCATCGGCGCAGCCGCCCGCCAGGGCGGCTTTTTTCATGGCCGTCGCGGCCGCGCTCGCACGCCTGTTCAGGAGGGCATGACATGGATTGGAACGATCTCGCCAAACAGGTGATCGGCCTCGGCGCGCCGATGCTCGGAACGGCACTGGGCGGGCCGCTCGGCGGGGCCGCCGGCCAGATTCTCGCAACGGTGCTCGGCACTTCATCGGCGACACCACGCGACGTGATGGCGGCATTGCCGACAGCCAATCCGGAAAAAGTGGCCGAAGCGGAGGCGCGCTGGGTCGAGACGATCCGCGCCGAGGCCGAAACGCAGCGGACCGCGATCGCCGAAACCCAAAGCACCATTCGCGCCGAAATCGCCAGCGATGACGTCGTTCAGCGCTGGTGGCGCCCGCTTTATGCGTTTGAACTGACGTTCGAATGCGCCGCATTGTGGAGCGTGCTGGTTCATGAGTTCTGGACCGGCGACCTGCAGACCATCAATGCGCTGGTGGAGGCCAGCATGCTGCTGGTCACCTATTGGGGCTTTCGTTTCGGGGTGCTCGGCGTGTACATCAGCGGCCGTACCCGCGAAAAAGTCTGCGCGGCGACCGGCCAGGATGCGCCGGGCGTGCTTGAGCGGCTCGTCAAAGGGGTGCGGAAGAAAGCGGGCTAGAACTTGCTCCCGTGGGCTTGGCGTGGGGCGCGGACGAGCCGATTCCGTCCGTTTCCGTGCCATCGTTCAGCCGTCATTCACCCTGATGCGGTTTGATAATGGCATGGGTGGCAGTCGGCTGCCCGACTCGAATGACGGAGACTGCTTTGCGCCTGCTAGTCGTCGAAGATGATCCGGACCTCAATCGGCAACTCACCGCGGCGCTGTCCGACGCCGGCTATGTGGTGGATCGGGCTTTCGACGGCGAGGAGGGTCACTATCTCGGCGACAGCGAGCCTTACGACGCCGTCGTGCTGGATATCGGGCTGCCGAAGATGGACGGCATCTCGGTGCTGGAGGCGTGGCGACGCAACAACCGCATCATGCCCGTCCTGATCCTGACCGCGCGCGACCGCTGGAGCGACAAGGTGCAGGGCTTCGACGCCGGCGCCGACGACTATGTCGCCAAGCCATTTCACATGGAGGAGGTGCTGGCGCGGCTGCGCGCGCTGCTGCGCCGCTCCACCGGCCATGCCCAGAGCGAATTGACCTGCGGGCCCGTGGTGCTGGATACCCGCACCGGACGGGTGAGCGTCAACGGCAATGCCGTGAAGATGACCTCGCACGAGTATCGCCTGCTGGCCTATCTGATGCACCATGCCGGACGCGTGGTGTCGCGCACCGAACTGGTCGAACATCTGTACGATCAGGACTTCGATCGCGACTCCAACACCATCGAGGTCTTCGTCGGCCGCATTCGCAAGAAGCTCGGAGTGGATATCATCCAGACCGTGCGGGGGCTCGGCTATCTGCTGACGCCGCCAACCGATGCCCGCTAGCAGCACCACCCATCAACGTCCGAGTTCGCTAGCCACCCGCCTGTTCGTCTCGGCGACCGTCTGGGTTGTGGTGGTGCTGCTGATCACCGGCATCGTGCTGTCGTCGGTCTATCGCAATGCCACCGAGCGCGCCTTCGATCGCCGGCTTAATCTGTATTTGCGCACGCTGGTCGCGGAGGTCGCCAATCCAGAGGAGTCCCCCGACCACCCGTCGCAATCGTTGGGCGAGCCGCTGTTCGATCTGCCGCTCTCCGGCTGGTATTGGCAGATCATACGGGAGGATACCGACAAGCCCGAGATACGTGCTTCGCGCTCCCTGTGGGACAAGAAGCTGCCCAAGCTGGAAGACATGGGCATCGCGCTCAGCCAGTCCGGCGTGCGGCAGGGATATGTCGAGGGGCCCGAGGGGCAGGACCTGCGGATGGTCGAGCGGCCGGTCGATCTCGGCGCCGATGGCAAATTCCTGGTGACGGTGGCGGGCGATGCCACCGAGATCTACGAGGAGACCCGCGCTTTCGACTATTATCTGTTCGGCACCTTCGCGGCGCTGACCATTGGGCTATTGTTGACCACCGTCTTTCAGGTGCGCTTCGGCCTTGCGCCGCTGAAACGCATTTCCGATGCGATCGCCGATATCCGGTCCGGTCGGGCGGAGCGGCTGGAGGGCAGTTTCCCGGTGGAGATCGCGCCGCTGGCGCGCGAGACCAATGCATTGATCGAAGCCAATCGCGAGATCGTCGAGCGGGCCCGTACTCATGTCGGTAACCTGGCCCATGCGGTGAAGACGCCGCTGTCGGTGATCGTCAACGAGGCCACTGCCCGGGGGGGCGATCCGTTCGCGGCAAAAATCCTCGAACAGGCCACGGTGATGCGCGATCAGGTGGCGCATCATCTGGAGCGCGCCCGCATCGCCGCGCGTCCCACCATCGTCGCGACGGTGACCGAGGTCGAACCGGTGATCGAGGCGCTCGGCCGCACCATGGAGAAAATCCATCGCGGCATCGATATCGACATTGCCGCGCCCGCCGCGGCCAGGTTTCGGGGCGAGCGGCAGGATTTCGAGGAGATGGTCGGCAACCTCGTCGACAATGCCTGCAAGTGGGCGCGGGCGCAGGTCTCCATCAAGGTCGAGGTGCGGCCGGCGGACGACCCGCAACGCGAGGCCATGCTGCACATCATCGTCGACGACGATGGAAAGGGCTTGTCGCCGGACGAGCGCGCGCAGGTCTCCCGCCGCGGCAAGCGGCTGGACGAATCCAAGCCCGGCTCGGGGCTGGGCCTCTCCATCGTGGTCGATCTGGCGGCGCTCTATGGCGGCCGCCTGACGCTGGATGCCGCGCCGCTGGGCGGGCTGCGAGCCGAACTGACCCTGCCGGCGGCCTGAGCCTGCTCCCGGCGCGCGGTAACCCTTTATCCTCAACGGGTTCTTAAGGAGGGATCGGTTATGACGCGGCTGGGTGTCTGTCGACGCCCAGCGGATTCATACGCATGGCCAAGACAACGACCGAGCGGCTGAGAGACTATCTGGCACAGCTTCCGCCCAAGGCGCAGGCGCTCTTGATGCGCGAGTTCGAGCGGGCGATCGAGCGCGGCGAGGATGCTGCCGTCGCAACGTTGGTGCTTGGCGAATTGCGCAAGATCGCGCGCGGTCCCGAGGCCGACCTGACGGCGCGGGCCGAAGACGGGATGCGGCTGCTGTTTCGGCCGCTAGAGCCCTTTCTGGTCGATGGCAATGCCGGGGTGCGGCCGGGGCAGATTCGCCGCAGTTCGCTGGCGCCGGTCTGGCAATGGTTGTGCCGCGAGGGTGCGCCGGACGCCGCGCGAGCCTTCGAAGCCGCACTGACGCAAGCCGCTTCGCGGCCCTCCACGTCCGATGCCACTCATCCGGTGCACGCGTTCCAGAGCGCGGCTGTCGAGGCCATCGACGCGGTGCTTGGCGTCGCTGGCGACGGTCGGCGCGGTCTGCCGCGCCTTGGCTCGCCCGCCGCGATAGAGGATTTGCCGGCGATCGGAACGGTTCTGAGAGCGCGCGAGGCGCTCGATGCGCTCAATGCCAGGCTGCAGGGTACGCTGCGATCATTCGATCAATCCCAGATCGCGTCGGTCAACGGAGCGTTGAATAATCCGCAACTGCAGGCGCGGCAGGTGCTGCCGTTTGCGCTGTCCATCGTGATTTCGCGCCTTGCATCGCCGTGGCAGATCATCCGCCTCGCCATTGCGGCGGCGGGCTCGGACGACGAGATCCGGGTTGCGGCGACATCGTACGGCGTGGCCGTCACTATGGCGATTCACGATCTGGCGCAGGTCGCGGCCGGTCTGCGCGCAGACATCAAGCGCGGCCGCTTCGCCGATGTCTCGGATCAGCTCAAGACCGTCCATGACGGCATTCGCGGCTTGCGAACCGAACTCGACATCCGCAACGACTCGGCGTGGGGACGTCAGCTTGCCGCCATTCGCGTGGACATTTCCAACGCGTTGCAGGTCGAAATCGACAGCGTGCCCGGCCGCGTCCGCCGCCTGCTGCGCCAGCGCCCGGACAAGGACATTTCCGCCACCAGCCGGCTCGATCAGATCGAGGTCGATGAAACCGCGGCGCTGATCGGGTTCGTGGCGGTTTGCCGCACCTATGCGAGCGAACTGGCGATCAACGAAGTCACGCTGCGCAGCTTCTCGGATCTCCAGCACTATCTCGAGCAGTCGACCGAAGCGCTGGTGGAATCGCTGCGCGGCGCGAGCAGCAAGACGCTGGCGTTCCGCCATATGCAGGCCAAGGCCGCGATCCGGTTCTGCGACGTGGTGTTCGGTCACGACTATGCGTCGCTGATGGAACGCGCCGCCGAATCGGCGCTGAGCGGCGAACGAAGGTCCGCTCGCGCCAGCTGACCGCGCGGTCTCGACGCGCCCGGGGCGATGCTTGCCGTCCGCATGTGCATGCGGATAGGCGGAGCGCCGGCTTTTCCTTGATTCCGCAGGAATTTCGCCAGAGTTCCGGTGCCGCAATTGTCAATTGCATGGCTGCCGCAGGCATGGTGTAACGCCGCAAATCGACGCCGACGGCCGCGCCGGGCGGCTGCCACTGGAATCCTGCCGAATGTCGCTCTGGTTTTTGCTTGCGTTGATGACCGCGGGAGCGATTTTCGCGGTGCTGTGGCCGCTCGGCCGCCGCAGCACGCCGCAGCAGGGCGGTCGCGAGTCGGCGGTTTACCAGGACCAGCTGGCAGAGATCGATCGCGATATCGCCGCCGGTCTGATCGGCAGCACCGAGGGCGATGCCGCGCGGGTCGAGATCAGCCGCCGGCTGCTGGCTGCCGCCGATGCGGAGCAGGACAGCCACCTTCATTCCAGCCTGACATGGCGCCGCGCTGCCGCCGTGGTGGCATTGATCGGCATGCCGCTGCTGGCAGGTGGCCTGTATCTGCATCTCGGCTCGCCGGAGTTGCGGGATTTTCCGCTGGCGAGCCGCACGCAGACGCCGGTCGCCGGGCAATCCCTCGATCAGTTGATCGGACAGGTGCAGGCGCACCTGGAGAAGAATCCGACCGATGGCCGCGGCTGGAGCGTGCTGGCGCCGGTGCTGGGACGTCTCGGCCGTTTCGACGATGCCGCGCAAGCCTATCGGAACGCGATCAAATATGACGGCGACACCGCCGCGCGCCGCGCCGGCCTGGGGGAGGCGCTGGCCGCGGCTGCCAACGGCGTGGTCACCACGGATGCCAAAGCCGAGTTCGAACGCGCTGTCGCGCTCGATCCGGAGGATGTGCGGGCGCGCTATTTCCTCGGGGTCGCGGCCGAGCAGGACGGCCGGCCGAAGGAAGCCGTTGCGATCTGGCAGGCTCTGCTTGCGAAATCCTCGTCCGACGCGCCATGGCGGCCGGTGCTGGAGGCGGCGTTGACGCGACTCGGTGCTCCGGCCGCGGCCGCTTCGGACGGGGCTGGCGCGAAGGCGCCGGCATTGTCCGATGAGACGATCGCCTCGGCGCAGGGCATGAGCGATCAGGATCGCGGCGCGATGATCCGCGGCATGGTGGATCGGCTTGCCGCGAAACTGCAGCAGAATGGCAACGACGTCGAGGGATGGCTGCGGCTGGCCCGGGCCTATATGGTGCTCAACGAGCCGGAGCGGGCCCGCGCGACACGCGACGACGCGCGCCGCGCGCTTGCTGCGAGCGAGGCGGATTTGCGCAAGCTCAACGAAGGGTTCAAGGCGCTTGGGATAGACGGATGAAGCATGATCCCGGAACCGTTCCCGGATGGGATCGCGCTTCTCCAGAAACGACGCGATGGACCGGTTCAACCGGGTTGAGCGAGGCTCACGCGGGAATGTTCGACGGGTAGCAGGCTATGACACGCAAGCAACGGCGATTGACGATGATTGGGGGCGCGCTCGTCGTGCTCGCCATTGCTGTCGGCCTGGTGCTGAATGCGCTGCGCGATTCCATCGTATTCTTCTCGACGCCGCAGATGGTGGCCGAAAAGCAGATTCCTGCGGGCAAGCGTTTTCGTCTCGGCGGTCTGGTGGAACCGGGCTCGCTGGTGCGCGGCGATCATCTTGCGGTGACGTTCAAGATCTCCGATGGCAGCAACACCCTGCCGGTCGCCTACAAAGGCATCCTCCCTGACCTGTTCCGCGAAGGGCAGGGCGTCGTCGCCGAGGGCGCACTGGACAATGCCGGCGTGTTCAAGGCCGACACGGTCCTCGCCAAGCACGACGAAACCTACATGCCGAAGGAAGTCGCCGACGCCTTGAAGAAACAGGGGCATTGGAAGGATGACTACGAGAAGGCCGGGAAGAAGCCCGCCGATGAGCCCCGCCCGATGCAGGGGGCTTCGCGATGATCGCGGAGATCGGGCATTATGCGCTGGTGCTGGCGCTCGCCCTGGCGCTGGTTCAATCCACCGTGCCGATGGTCGGCGCCCGGCTGCATGATCCGGTGCTGATGAACGTGGCGCGCTCGACGGCGCTGGCGCAATTGCTCTTCGTCGGGCTTTCGTTCCTGGCGCTGGTGCTGCTTTACGTGACGTCGGATTTCTCGGTCGCCAACGTCTACGAGAACTCGCACTCGCTCAAACCGTTGATCTACAAGATCACGGGCGTGTGGGGTAATCACGAAGGCTCCATGCTGCTGTGGGTCAGCATTCTGGCGCTGTTCGGTGGCCTCGTTGCCATCTTCGGCCGCAATCTGCCGCTCACGCTGCGCGCGAATGCGCTGGCGGTGCAGGGCTGGGTCGCGACCGCCTTCTATCTGTTCATCCTGCTGACGTCGAATCCGTTCCTGCGGCTCGCCAACCCGCCGATGGAGGGACGCGACTTGAACCCGGTGCTGCAGGATCCCGGCCTCGCGATACATCCGCCGATGCTCTATCTCGGTTATGTCGGCTTCTCGATCTCATTCTCCTTCGCCATCGCCGCGCTGATCGAAGGGCGGATCGATGCGGCATGGGCGCGCTGGGTACGGCCCTGGACGCTAGTGGCATGGATGTTCCTGACGCTCGGCATCGCCATGGGGTCGTACTGGGCCTACTACGAACTCGGCTGGGGCGGCTGGTGGTTCTGGGACCCGGTGGAAAACGCTTCGCTGATGCCCTGGCTCGCCGGCACCGCGCTGCTGCATTCCGCCGTGGTGATGGAAAAGCGTAACGCCCTGAAAGTCTGGACCGTGCTGCTCGCGATCCTCACTTTCTCGCTGTCGTTGCTCGGAACCTTCCTTGTGCGTTCCGGCGTGCTCACTTCGGTGCATGCCTTCGCCACCGACCCGACGCGCGGCGTGTTCATCCTGATGATCCTGTGCATCTTCATCGGCGGCAGTCTTTCGCTCTACGCCTGGCGTGCGTCGTCGTTGAAGCAGGGCGGCTTGTTCGCGCCGATCTCGCGCGAGGGCGCACTGGTGCTCAACAACCTGCTTCTGACGACGGCATGCGCGACCGTCTTCATCGGCACGCTCTATCCGCTCGGACTTGAGGTGCTCACCGGCGAGCGCATTTCGGTGGGCGCGCCGTTCTTCAATCTGACCTTCGCGCCGCTGTTCGTGCCGTTGCTGCTGGCCTTGCCGTTCGGGCCGCTGCTGGCATGGAAGCGTGGCGATCTGCTCGGCGCGGCGCAACGGCTCTATGCCGCCGGCATTACGGCGCTGGTGGCGGTTGCCGTGCTATGGGCCTGGGTCCGCGGCGGCAGCGCGTTCGCGCCGCTGGCGATCGGGCTCGCGGTGTTCGTCATTGTAGGCAGCCTGACCGATATTGCCGAGCGCAGCATGCTGTTCCGGATGCCGTTGGGGATCGCATTGCGTCGCGCGCGCGGATTGCCGCGCGCCGCCTGGGGAACAATGTTCGCTCATCTCGGCGTCGGCGCCGCGCTAATCGGCATCGTCTGCGAAAGCACCTGGAACACCGAGCTGATTTCGACGCTCAAGCCGGGAGACGTCGCCAAGATCGCCGGCTACGAATTGAAGCTCGACGATCTCGGCCAGCGGCAGGGACCGAACTTCGGCGAGATGGTGGCGAGATTCACCGTCAGCGAAAGCGGGAAAGTCATCGGCACGATGACGCCCTCAAAACGCAGCTTCGCAGCGCGCGCGATGTCGACCACCGAGGCCGCGCTGCTGTCGCGCGGATTCAGTCAGCTCTATATTTCGTTGGGTGATACGGCGGCGAGCGGCGCGATCGCCGTGCGCATCTATCACAAGCCGATGGTGCTTCTCATCTGGCTCGGCCCGCTGCTGATGGCTTTCGGTGGCCTGCTGTCCTTGTCGGATCGGCGCCTGCGCGTCGGCGCGCCGAAGCCGGCGAGGGCCGCGCGTGCTTTGCAGGCCGCGGAGTAGGGCTGTGATGCGTGCAATCATCCAAGGATCGTCGCCGCCTGGGCGGGCACGACTCCGTGTGTGGGGCAAGTCTCTGCGCATTGTTAGCGCAGTTCTGTACTTTGCGTTGGCGATCGCATCGCCCACCTTCGCCGTGCAGCCCGACGAGGTGATGAAAGATCCCGCCAAGGAAGCGCGGGCGCGCGAACTGTCGCGCGAACTGCGCTGCATGGTGTGTCAGAATCAATCGATCGATGATTCCGAAGCTCCGCTTGCGCGCGACTTGCGGCTGCTGGTGCGCGAGCGCATCGCCGCCGGCGACAGCAACAAGCAGGTCATCGATTTTCTAGTCGCGCGCTATGGCGAATATGTTCTGCTCAAGCCGCGCTTCGAGCCGCAGACCTTGCTGTTATGGCTGCTGACGCCGCTCGCGCTCGGCGGGGGCGCACTCGGATTGTGGTGGCAATATCGGCGGCGGCGGTTCGGCGCGGAAGCTGCGGCCGGCGAACGGCTGGAACTGACGGCCGAGGAACAGGCGCGGCTGGAAAAACTCCTTGCAGCGCAAAGCGTTGAGAAGCCGAACTGAGCTTCGCGCCGCCGCCCTCCAGATTACCAAAGATTAATTCCCTCGCCAGCATGTCGTAAGGCGGCCGATCCCATCTTCAGGACCAAGCGATACGTCATCGCGCGTCCATTCTGGCTCCTGGAGATTGTTATGATCGATCGTCCTTCCGACCTCACCTCTTCCCCACAATATCAGCCGCGCCGTTCGATTCTGTCGCTGCGCAAGTTTGCGCTGATGGCGTCGGTGGTCGCGGGCCTCGGCGCTGCGGTTTACGGCCTCAGCCCGATGCCCGGCAATTTCGACCTGCTGTCGACGCCGGCGCAGGCCCAGGTCAATACCGAAGTCAGCAAGGTTCAGACCCCGGTCGGCTTTGCCGATATCGTTGAGCGCGTGAAGCCGTCGGTGATCTCGGTCAAGGTCCGCATCAAGGAGAAGATGTCGAGCTCCGATGAGGACGGGTCGCCGTTCCAGCCCGGCTCGCCGATGGAGCGCTTCTTCCGGCGCTTCGGGGGTCCCGATGGGCTGCCGCCGGGGCTGCGCGGTCGCCATGGTCCCTCGATGGGGCAAGGCTCCGGCTTCTTCATTTCCGCTGATGGCTACGCGGTGACCAACAACCACGTCGTGGAAGGCGCCGATAAGGTCGAGGTGACGACCGACGCCGGCAAGACCTATTCGGCGAAGGTGATCGGCACCGATCCGCGCACCGACCTCGCCTTGATCAAGGTCGAAGGCGGTTCGGACTTCCCCTATGCCAAACTCTCCACTGGCACTGCGCGCATCGGCGATTGGGTGCTTGCCGTCGGCAACCCGTTCGGCTTGGGCGGGACCGTGACCGCCGGCATCGTCTCGGCCAATGGGCGCGACATCGGCAATGGTCCGTATGACGACTTCATCCAGATCGACGCGCCGGTGAATAAAGGTAACTCCGGTGGCCCGGCCTTCGATATGCAGGGCAATGTTATCGGCGTGAATACCGCGATCTATTCGCCGTCCGGTGGCAGCGTCGGCATCGCGTTCTCGATCCCGGCCTCCACGGTGCAGAGCGTCGTCACCCAACTGAAGGAGAAGGGCACCGTCAGCCGCGGCTGGATCGGCGTGCAGATTCAATCGGTGACGCAGGATATCGCCGACAGTCTGGGCCTGAAGAAGGCCGAGGGCGCGCTGGTTGCTGAACCGCAGCCGAACGGCCCGGCCGACAAGGCGGGCATCCAGTCCGGCGACGTCATCACGGGTGTGAACGGCAAGCCGGTGAAGGATGCGCGCGAGCTGGCCCGCACCATTGGCGGCTTCTCGCCCGGTAATTCGATCAAGCTGGATATCCTTCACAAGGGTGAAACCAAGACGGTCGACCTGACGCTCGGCAAGCTGCCGAGCGAGCGAGAAGCGCGCGCGTCCTTCGACCACGATTCCGACCGTGGCCGGATGTCTCGCGGCAGCGACGTGCCGCGCCTCGGCCTCACAGTCGCGCCTGCGGCCGCGGTTGCCGGGGCCGGCAAGGAAGGCGTCGTGGTAACCGACGTCGACCCGAACAGCGCGGCTGCCGAGCGTGGCTTCAAGGAAGGCGATGTGATTCTCGAGGTGGCAGGCAAGAGTGTTGCCGATCCGGGCGAAGTGCGTGACGCCATCAAGTCGGCTCAGGCCGACCACAAGAACAGCGTCTTGATGCGGATTCGCTCCGGAGGTTCGCTGCGCTTCGTTGCCGTGCCGCTGGCCAAGGGCTAGCGCGAGGAATTCAGTCGAACCGGGATGGTTCAGCGCTCCCCGCTCAAGACCACATCCCGGTCGATTGGATAACCGGTGGAGGAAATGAGGCATTCGCAGGCCGCTTTGCAGAAGATCCGGCGAGCAGATGTCGCATTCGAAACTCCGCCTTGCTCCAAGAGCCGCTTCCAATGGACAAGCCCCCTCCGTTGGAATGCTTGGCGGGCGGTGAAGTCCCCCAGCTTCATCGTCCGCCTTTTTTCATTGCCTTGCGTCGAGCATGCGATCAGGCCATGTTGAAGGACACTCCCGTGACGACAGCCGAGACAGACACCCAGATGCGCCTGCTGATTATCGAAGACGATCGCGAGTCGGCGGACTATCTCGCGAAAGCCTTTCGCGAAGTCGGCCATATCGCCGATCTCGCCAGCGACGGCGAGGAGGGACTGGCGATGGCCGACGGCGGCGATTACGATGTTCTGGTGATCGATCGGATGCTGCCGAAACGCGACGGGCTTTCCGTGATCGGCACCCTGCGCGACAAGGGCAATCGCACGCCCGCCCTTATTCTATCGGCGCTCGGCCAGGTCGATGACCGCATCAAGGGCCTGCGCGCAGGCGGCGACGACTATCTGCCGAAGCCCTATGCTTTCGCCGAATTGTTGGCGCGCGTCGAAGTGCTCTCGCGCCGCCACGGCGGGCCCGCGGAAGAGACCGTCTATCGCGTCGGCGATCTCGAACTTGACCGGCTGTCGCATCGCGTGACCCGCGGCAAGGAAGAACTGACGTTGCAGCCGCGCGAATTTCGGTTGCTTGAATATCTCATGAAGCACGCCGGCCAGGTGGTGACCCGCACCATGCTGCTGGAGAATGTCTGGGATTATCATTTCGATCCGCAGACCAACGTCATCGACGTGCATATCTCACGTCTGCGCTCGAAGATCGACAAGGGATTCGATCGCCCCTTGCTGCATACCATACGCGGTGCCGGGTACATGATCCGTGACGGACTCGGAAAAAGCTAAGTAAAATCAAATGACTTAGTGCCGCAGCGCATCTAGCGATTACCACTTAATTACCAGTGTTGGGGCGCCGGAGCCGACGAAACGAGCTCCCTTTGTTTCCTATTTGGCGTCGCCGCTGGTTGCGTCCGGAAGGCTATGAAGCCATTCCTTGACGTCGTTCGGAAGGATGACGACACGTCGGCCGTGCTTCTTCGCTTTCAGCGATCCGCCCGAGATGGCCTCTCGCACCGACGTCAATCCGATGCCAGTCAATGCGCTTGCTTCCTCCGGAGAAAGGGAGAAACGCTGCGCGAGCGGGACGACGTCCTTCTGACCAAAAGCATTCAGAATCGTTCTCCTCAATCGTTCGTCGCGCCGATGTCATCCTGCTCGCGCAACGGCTCATGAAACTCACCATCCACGAAGCCCTGATATGGCCCGGGCGGTGGATAGTGCGTCAAGCGTTCGCCACAGATCCGCGTTCGGAATCGGCGCGTTCTTTTTCTTGAAGCCGTTGCGGCGCCAACCCGCGATCCACTTCGTCATACCGTTGACGAGATATTGGCTGTCGGAAACGACCGGGGTAGCACACGTCGCCGGCAGCACGGTCAGCGCGACGATCGCGGCCGTCATTTCCATGCGGTTGTTGGTGGTGGAGCGTTCGCCGCCGCAAAGCTCGATCTTGTGGTCCGCGACGTTGATGACGACGCCCCAGCCGCCCGCACCGGGATTTGGCTCGCATCCGCCGTCGGTGTGGACGATGGATAGCCTGCGAATTGCAGGTCATCCTTGGCAGCCGGAATGCCGTCCGCCAAAAACCGACTGTAGTCTCGCGAGGTGCCCGTCTTGAACTCGGACCTGCCCTCGCGATCAGGTTTTGATCGCGCGTATTTCAAGGCGATCAGTGTAGGAGCTAGCTTCAATGTTGGAGGATCGACTGATCCAGGGACCGGAACCTATCGCATCTGGCGCGAGGATAACCGGCTGCGTCTGCAAAATAACGGAGCAGGTTGTTGCGGATTTACGGTTATGCGGCTCGGCTAGGGCGGTATGCTGAAACCTGCGAAGAGGTCCCTGCGCGCCATACGGTTGATAGGTACCTCCACGAAAGAAGCAGAAGCGCCAGAAGTAATGGCGATAAAGCAGCGGTTGCAACAGAGACGAACGTGCGCCGAGTGGGCAGCGGTTCTTGCGGAAGACTGGGGGCCGCAATGATTACATCTCTCGACATGCCGTTAAGCCGCCTCTCAAGAGCGGAAACATTCGCAATGCTCTCAGAGTGCCGAGCTATCAGTGAGTAAATTGGGCTAGCGATTTCGCCGGTGAGGCTATTGGGAAACAAAAGCGCCGTCGCCTCGGATTGTAGTTTCTGAATCAGCTTTGACATAGAATCGATAACGGTCTTGTGGCGATCAATCTCGGCTCTCAGAATCTTCTGCTCTTCCGGGCCGGGCACAGTAGTCTGAATCCATGCAGTAATGGCTCGCTCAGCAATTGCCTTCGCCCGCTTCGGATCTGTGTCGGTGACGTTTAGATGAAAAATTCGCTGCGCATTACGTTCGCCATTCGGCTCGGTATCCGAGAACTGAACATGACTATCTATATATCTTGAGTGGGCCTCAGACGTTTTGCCCAAATTCAAACCTTCTAGGATTTGGTCGGAGATTTTTGGTGATGTCATCAGCGTCTTGGCGGAGGAGGCTGTAGACCGATCTATCCGAAGATATGCCGTACTTCTGTAGATTTGAGGCCGAGTTGACAGCACGATATAGACGGTGAGACCAACCACGATTGGAGTGATTAGCAGCGTCAACCAATGGCTTCGTGCAACTTCAATCAAATGACGGATGAACACCAAGTACGAGTTGTTGCGATCAACTAAAAATTCGGAATCCATTGTTCCAGCCCAGCCATAAACGTAGAGAATGCATCACTTGAGGATGAATATCGAGCCTTAATACAAGAAAGCGGTAGTCTAGCGCGTCTGTGTTTGATTTCGGTCTAGCCTCCCAAGGACGGCCAACACCAAAATTCCTACAACAATTCCATGACTGAGAAGTGTCGTTAGAAGATCGCTGTCGGCCCAAGCGGTGCGAATTGGTCCTATGAGAATGGCGGCGGCGATATAGACCGGAATACCTCTCCGGATGAGGCGGTTCAAAAAGTTAATGATTGTGCCAAGAATGGCGGCGTAGAGAGCTACGCCCCAAAGTCCCGCTTGGGAATAACCTGCGCCGACCATGCCGACGCTCATTGCGAACGGTTTGTCAGGAAACTTTTCGTGGCCGATGAAGTACGGTATGTCAACGCCGGTCCATTCCGTGGGAGGTCGACCGAAAAGGTAACGGTCCGTCCAGAAGATTTTATTTGCTCCGTCGAAATACGAGATCCAGTCGATGGTGACAGACGGCGCGACGTAAAGCGATCGCCGCAACAGTACCGAAGCAGCTTCGTCGAAATTGAAAAGCAGCACGATGCCGAGCAGGGCCACCGTGGCGATAGCAGAATAAAGGTAGATGCTCGTTAGCTCGATTCGCCTGCTGTAGAGCAGGTACATCATAAAGACGAGGACGGGTGCGAAAAGATGGATGCGGTGCTGAGTTATCGCGAAAAAATAAACCTGAATAGCAAGAGACAATAATATCATCACCTTGTTGCGGTGATAGAGTGCGATAGCAAATAGCAATGGGTTGAAAATTTTCTCCGCCCAAAGTCCAATGTAGGACCATGCCCCGACATCCAGCAGGGTGCTGTTGGACTCCCGAAAGTCGTACATTTTGTCAGGATCGAATGTCACATTTCCGGCGGCGCCGGAATAGAGCGACCAGCCGATGAAGATCGTTATGCAGGCCGCGGACAAAAGGATCGCTCGCCGTTCGCCATTTCGAGCCAATGGTAGTAGCGGAACCAGCGGAGTATTAACGAACACCAGCGAAACGACGATCGCGAACAAGGTGATCAGCGTAGGCTCGATCGGCAGTTGAGTGTTGAACCCGATCATCGACGTCATCGGAACGTATAGAAACATCATGGCGGCCATATACGATATGCCGCTCAGATTCCGCTTTGTGAAAGGGACAATCATCGTCGCTATGACTACGAGCGCTATCGATAGAACGTACCTCTCCGCTGAGAGGTTGAGCCGCATCGGGGTGATCGGATCGGCGGTGAATGCCGGCGCCACGTAGAATACGTATGCGAGATCCAAGGCGAAGCGAAAAAGTAGAACGGGGATAATTCGCGCTAGCATTGCGGCCGCCACAGCCTCAGTGCGGGCTGAAGACAGGGCCCGAGGTTCTGATTCAGGGCTTATGGCCGACATTGCGTTTAGGTTCGCTGGTGATCCCTATTTCGCCTAACACAAGGCGGGATTCAAGCCAAGCGGCAGCGGTAGGAATTAACCTTTTCCTCGGTGATTTGTGTTCAAGATGTCACTACTAAGTCTTTAGAGGATTGATGAATGAGCTCAGTTAGTATCGGTGGCGCTGGTGTCGATGAAGCCACGATGGACGGACGTGTTGTTATTCGTATCGGCGCAACTGGCCTTCGCAATGTGTATTTTGGCGATGCGGGAAATTTGACCGCGACGGGAGGGGCCAACGTTGCGGTTGGGACCTGGGCGTTACACGACGTGGCAGCCGGCGGCGCCAATGTGGCGATCGGCGACTATGCGCTCAAGGCTCTGACCACCACATTCGGCAACATCGCCATCGGGCGCAGCGCATTGAAGAATGCGATGACGCCTACGGATTGCACGGTCATCGGCGATCTTGCTGGCGAAGTCATGACGACTGGTACGGGTGCAACCCTCATTGGGAAGTACTCGTTCAACCAATCAACATCGGCGAACAACAACACCGGCCTGGGCGATTCGACGGGCCGCTTCACCACAACAGGTGGACAGAATGTCGCTATCGGTTACCGTTCCTTTGAAGGCAACACAACCGGCAACAGCAACATCTCGATCGGTTGTGGCGCCATGGTCGAACGTGACGGCGGCGACGAGAACACTTGCGTGGGCACTGCGGCGCTGGGCGGTTCGGGGGTGACAGTGCTCGGGGCCGGCAACACTGTGATGGGCGCCAATGCTGGAACATCGCTCCTCGATGGCGATGATAACGTCCTTATCGGGCGGAACGCCGGCAAACACATTTCGCAGAAGACCGACGCCGTCAATTCAATCGCCATTGGTGCAAACGCATATTGTGATTCTGACAACCAAGCTGTGATCGGCAACAACAACACTGAAACGACAGTGCTTCGTGGACCGACTCTTGTGCTTGGCTCGACCGCAATTACGGAAGCCCAACTGATAGATCTGTTGGCCCTGCTTTCCCCCTCAGCGTGACAACACCGAAGCAGCCCAGCAATCCCAGGCTGGGCTGCTTCAAAGCAGAGGGCTAATCAGAATTGTCACGATTGCCGCGAGAGCCGAGCCGTAGAAAAATATCTCGAAAAGCGGAGATTCGATATCGGTTAAGCGGCCGGGTCTGCGAACGATGACAAATAGCTTATCCTGGCCCTGCCTCTGAGAACAATTGCGAGTGCAAGGCCAGGAATTACGATTATAAAGATCGCAAAGATCAGCCAATTCCAGTGGGGAGATGGCGATCTTTCGAAATAGAAAATGATAACTGCCGTTGTGGCGACTAGGCACAACGTCTCAAAATCCGCGCGCCCTCCGTCTTTCTCGTCACCCTCGCTATCTTCTTGCATCGCCGGTCTGGTTATGAGGTTGCGCCGCAGAAGGACAAAACCTGTTGTCGCACGACTTCTGCGCGTTGGGGGTCGGGTTTGGTCTCGTCTCCCATGATGATCATCAAGAGCAGGGCAATGATCGCTAGTTCAAGGCCTGCCATGATCTCTGAAATCGATTCAGCGCGCATGTTGATCGCCTCAAGATTATCCTCAATCTTGAACCGGTCCTTAGCCTGAATCAATGCGCGGTGACTAGGAAGAAAAGCCTTAGCCCATTTGGGTGGGCTACTGGAGGGAGAGCACGTCCCGTTCGGCAAAAGGCGCTTCGAGTTCTTTGGTCTCTGCGAGCGTCAGGCCAGCAAGCGCGCGCTTCCTGTAATTTGCGAATTGAAATAACATCGCGGTTTTCCCGAGCTATGTGCTGGGGATCTGCGCCCAGCTCGATCTCTGGCGGACCTCGAAGAACTACCGGAACAAGAGGTTTGCCGACGCCATCGCGATCTGGTCGGGCGGCAACGAGGTGGAGAGCTATATCGCGTTCGTGCTCAAGCGGGTGCCGGGCATGACGCGGAACACCGTCATGGACGATGCGTTCTGGCGGTCGCCGTCTGGCATCGCCTTCCTGAAGGCTCAGGCGTGGCACGAGGCCGGCAAGCCGTACCCGGCGCCGGAGGCCGACTGGATCGAGGCGCAGCGACGGGTATTCGCCAACGAGCTGCCGAACACGGCCGCCAAGAACGTCGCCCCGCCCAAGGCCGATTTCAGCGCTGACGTGAAGCGGGTGCAGGCAGATCTGGTCGCCCTCGGCTATCACGAGGTCGGGGAGGCGGACGGCCTGATCGGCGGCAAAACGCGCGGCGCGATCACGGCGTTTCCTCGGTGACCGCGGCGTCACCGTTGCGGCTGGCATCTCGCCCGCGCTGGTGGCCGAGATCGCCAAGGCTAAGGCGGAGGGCTGCCCCCGCCGATCGCGCCGAAACGCGCCTATGCGACGGCAAAAGATATCGCGCCGAAGGTGCCGGCGGTGGCAGCGACGCAGCGCGTGGGGCTGTGGTCGCAGGTCATGGGATGGCTCGGCTTTGCCGGTGCAGCCGGGCAGGGTGTCATGAGCGTGCTGCCGACGGCAAACGACCAGGTGAGCCCCTACCTGTCGATGTTTCATCATTCAGGCCGCGGTGGCGATCCTGATCCTGTTCGGCGCGGCCTATCTGATGTTTCGGACGACGCGGGACAAGCCGCCGTCGCCGCCGAGAGAGGCGGTGCCGCAGTGGCTCTTGATGGGCCCTCTTCACGACATGATGGGCGCTGTCCACGATGTCGCGGAAGAAACCCGGCGCACCAACGATCTACTGCGAGAGGTCAAAGACGTAATGGGGGACGTTCTCCGCGAGACGCAGAACGCCGACAGACGCTCGAGATGATCCGCAACGAACGTCGGATGCGGTAGTCGTCGCGCGAGTAAACCGGAGCATTGCCTCGCTCGAAGCGATTAGTAAACTACCCCTTTCGGGGAAAGAGCGATGAAGAGGTTCACCCAAGCCGGAAGGTTGGCGTTGAAGGAAAAGAATTGGTACGCGGCGCTTTTTCTAGCGCTGACGCTGCCAGACATTTGTGGCTCCTTCGATGAGCCTAGTGCCGGAAATGGGAAAAGATACAAAAACTGGTGCGACAAATGGTTGATGGACAAATTCAAAATTCCGGCATCGCCAGGAAGGGACGAGATAATATTGCTCAATTCTGCCGATCTGTTTCAGCTTCGTTGCAGCCTTCTGCATGAGGGGAGCGGTGATATCGATGAGGAGAAAAGACGAGCACTAGCAAGCTTTAAATTCTTTGACGAAACTGGATCGAGTCATCTCAACAGGGTTGGTGAAAGTGTTGTCGACGGGGTGAAGGTTCCCTCATATCTTCAGCTTCGAACAGAGAATTTTTGTAATGATGTTTTTGATGCGGTGGATCGATGGGACGCGAGCGCTTCGCCAGAAATCCAGGCAGAAAAATCGGGTCTTCTTAAAATAAACTCGGAAGGAGATCGCATCGGCGGAATACAGTTTGGGTTCAGAAAATGATCCCTTGGGTAACCCTTTTTGCTGATCATTGCGATAACATCAGCGTAGAAGATGTTCGCCAGAGCGGTGGCGCCGCGGCCGTGGTTCTTCAGAACTCTCGAGGAGCCAGAATAAAAAATATAGTTTACGCAGGGGCGGGGGTCCCTATCGTTCTGATCAATGCTATAGCCAGCGAGGTGACAGAAGTAAGCGGTTTCACGCTCACAGAAGCAGAAGTGCGAGCTTTGGCAGAGGCGGTGAAACAGGGTGGACGGCCTGCATTTGGCTTCGCGCTTCGGAAGATTGCCGCCTCGATGCTGGATGAAGATCTGATAGATAAGTTCTGGGAAATATTCACGCGGGGATCATTGCTTTAAGCGTCGTTTGGCCCGGTCGCCGAAAGGTGGCCGGGCTTTTTCGTTTCAGAGATTGGCTAGTCGGCATCAGGCCACGACCCGAAGGGATGGACGCTTAATGGGTGGCGTGGCGTCAACCTTGATGTGAGGCGCGACGAAGTTCGCCCAGGCTTCCAGCACCTCGCGCCGCCGATCAAGCATCTCGCTGGTCCAATAGGACAACTCGGCCTGGTCGCCCACGCGGTGAGAGAGAGAAAATTCTAGCACTTCGCGTCGGAGGTTGTGCGTGCGAAACGTGGTGCGCATGCCGTGCATCGTGGCGCTGAATCCTGCGCGCTTGATCGCGCCGACCAGCGCATTGGCGAAAAAGGGGTTGATGCTCGATCGCGTGGTCAGATGAGAATACGTAGCGACCGACCTTCCGCATCGATTGAATGATGGCGATTGACTGGTCCGTGAGCGGCACGAGGTGAGGCTTGCCGGCACCTTCACCCTTGATCTTCATTTTCTCGCCGGGGATCGGCCACGTCTTCTTTTTGACTAGATCGAGTTCGGTCCACTCCATCCAGCGGATTTCCTGGCTGCGCGTGCAGGTGAGGATTCCGACTTCGACACAACGAGCGATCGTCGCGCCGTCGTAGGCCAGCGCGGCCATCAATGCTGGTGCCTTCTCATACTGCACCGCGGCATGGCCTTTCTTCTTGTTCAGCTTGCGCGGTGACGGCAGCAGGTGTTTGAGATTGTCGCGCCACGCCGCGGGATTCTCGCCCGTGCGGAATTTCTCGACCTTCGCGGCGCTCAGAACCTTTTCCAGGCGCTCGCGCGTTCGGTTCGCACTGATCGGATTTTCCCACCAGATGGCCTTGAGCGCTTTGACGACGTGTGTCGTGTCGATCTCGTGAAGCCGCAATGTGTGGAGCGACGGCAGGTCCCGCAGCGATCGGTCCCATTGCGTCACCGCATCATCGTTCGGACTCCTGTCTCGCAACCAGTCCGCCGATTTTTCCTTCCAATATTCCTCCAGCGTCTTGTCGCCTTGTGATACACGCTGTTGCTGTAACGCGGGTCGATGCCGTCCTTTTTCAACGCCAGCCGATATTCGCGCGCCTGTCGCGCGCCGCAGTCAACGTCATCTCGCCGGGCTTGTCGCCCACGACGCCGAACTCCATCTGTGCACGCTTGCCGTCCGGCGCGGTGAATCGGAATGCCCATGTCTGCGCGCCGGTTGCGCGAACAATCAGATATAGGCCGCCGCCATCGGCATGCGCGGTTGCTTCGATTTAACTTGGCTGGAATTGAGCGTCATCCTAACGTTTTCCCTGACAAACGGCTGTTGTTACCGTCACGGATCATTTTGCGGATACGAGGATGGCCGCTTACCGCTTTTTTGCCATCTCGCCTCAGCGGCCGGTGATGTCAGAAAATATCAGACGATGCGTAACGCGTGCAACTGCATGTGATAACGATGGAATTTAAATTGTGACGATGACTGACGAAGCCCACGATGCTGCTCAATTAGGTACATGATCCGTGACGGCATTCGGTAAACTGATCCGCACGACCGCGTTTCGTCTGACGCTGGTCTATCTGCTGCTGTTCGCATTGTTTGCGGCGTCGCTCCTGGGCTTCTTCGCCTGGAACACGCGCCGCATGATTACCGAGCAGATCACCACGACGGTCAATGCCGAAACCTCGGATCTCACCGACCTATATAATCGCCGCGGCTTGCGCGGGCTGGTATTTGCGATCGAGAACCGCGCGTTGCGCCCTGGCGCCAACCTCTATCTTGTCACCACGCCGGCCGGGCAGGCGATCGCCGGCAATGTGGGCGCGCTGCCGCAAGGGATGATGTCCAGTTCCGGCTGGTCCGAGACCGTTTACGAGCGCCTCGAGGAACAGGACAAGGTTCCGCATCGCGCGCTCGTGCGCATCTCCGAACTTGGCAACGGTTTCCGATTGCTGATCGGGCGCGACCTGGAGGAGCGGCGGCGAATCTTCGGGATTGTCGCCAAGGCGGCGCAGTGGTCGATTCTGGTCGTGGTCGTTCTTGGACTTGCCGCCGGTGTCTTCGTCGGTCGCCGCGTGCTGCGGCGGATCGACGCCATGACGGGCACCACGCAACGAATCATGGAAGGCGATCTCAGCGAGCGGCTGCCGGTGGGCCGCAGCGGCGATGAACTGGATCGTCTCGCCGACAATCTCAACCGCATGCTGGAGCGCATCGAGGCCTTGATGACCGGCCTGAAGGAAGTCTCCGATAACATCGCGCACGATCTCAAGACGCCGCTGACGCGACTGCGCAATCGCGCCGAGGAGGCGCTCGCGACCTCGGGCTCCGAGGCGGAATATCGCGCCGCGCTGGAACGAACTATCGAGGAATCCGACGCGTTGATCCGGACATTCAACGCGCTGCTGATGATCGCGCGCGCCGAGTCCGGGCAGGCCGGCGAAGCCGCCGAGGATTTCGATGCCGCGGATGTCGCAAAAGGCATTCACGAATTGTACGAGCCGCTGGCGGAGGACAACGGGCTGGTCCTGAATGTGACGACAGCGCCGGCGCCACTGCATGGCAACCGCGAACTGGTCAGTCAGGCGCTCGCCAATCTGGTCGAGAACGCCATCAAATACGGCAAGTCGGATCAGCCCGGGACGGACGCACAGCAGCCGCCGATCGTGATCGACGCGCGGCGCGAGGGCGATAAAGTCCTGCTGAGTGTGACCGATCACGGTCCCGGTATTCCGGAGGCGGATCGGCAGCGCGCGACCGAACGTTTCGTCCGACTGGAAGCCAGCCGGACCTTGCCCGGATCGGGCCTGGGTTTGAGCCTTGCCGCCGCCGTCGCGACGCTGCACCGGGGCGAACTTCGGCTCGGCGACGCGGGCCCGGGCCTGCGCGCGACCCTTGCATTTCCCGCGCTTTCGGGCGAGGGACTATAGCGCTCGGGCGGGGCGGCAGCGCTTCGCACGAAACCTACGGCGGTAACGGATCGGCTCTCTCGTGGAAGCACGTCCTGCATGACTTCCTCCGCGACGGACGGCGCGGATGCTCTCTCCTTGGCTGCGCAAATCGTGGCCGGGCCGGTGCTGTTTGCGCCGGCCGACGCCGCGCAACGTTTATCTGAATGGCTTGCCGATCTGCCGTCGCCACAGGCTTCGGCGATCAACGCCATCACCGCGCAATATCCTAAAGTCTTGACGCTACTCCAGGGGATCGCCGAGGCATCGCCCTACCTGTTCGACTTGATGCGGGCGGATGCCGGTCGCGTGGTGCGACTCTTGCGGTGTCGCCCGGAGGCGCATTTCGGAATCCTGCTTGAAAAGGCGGCAGCGGATATTCCGACCGCGGCCGATCAGGCCGAGGCCATGCATCTGCTGCGGCAGCTCAAGGCCGAATGTGCCTTGATGATCGCGCTTTGCGACATCGGTGGCGCCTGGCCGGTGATGCGCATCACCCAGGCGCTGACCGATCTCGCGGTTACCTCCGTGCAGTGCGCGCTGCGCTTTTTGCTGTTGCAGGAGGCGGCCCGCGGGAAAATCCGACCGCCAGTGCCTGAGCGGCCCGAAGAGCAGAGCGGGCTGGTCGTGCTGGCGATGGGCAAGATGGGCGCCGGCGAACTGAACTATTCCAGTGATATCGACCTCATTGTTTTCTTCGATCTTGCCGCCCCGACGCTGGCACCCGACATCGAGCCGCAGCCCTTCTTCGTACGCCTGACACAGGGGCTGGCGCGGATGCTGCAGCAGCGATCCGGCGACGGTTATGTCTTCCGGGTCGATCTGCGCTTGCGGCCGGATCCTGCCTCGACGCCGGTGGCGATCTCGACCGCGGCGGCGCTCGACTATTACGAGCGCGAGGGACGCACATGGGAGCGTGCGGCGATGATCAAGGCGCGCCCTTGCGCGGGCGATATCGCGGCGGGCGAGCAACTGATCGGCGAGATCGCGCCATTCGTCTGGCGGAAGCATCTCGACTTCGCCGCGCTCGCCGATGTGCACGACATGAAGCGGCAAATGCAGTCGTTCCGCGGGCAGAACGAGATTTCCGTCGAAGGGCACAACGTCAAGGTCGGACGCGGCGGAATTCGGGAGATCGAGTTCTTTGCCCAGACCCAGCAGTTGATCGCGGGCGGCCGTCATCCCGAACTGCGGTCCCGTCCGACGCTCGAGACGCTTGATATTCTCGCCGCCAGAAACTGGATCACGTCGACCGCGCGCGACGAGCTCAGTGAGGCCTATCAATTCCTCCGCCGTGTCGAGCATCGGCTGCAGATGATCGCCGATGAGCAGACGCATGCCTTGCCGGAGGACTCGGCTGCCCTCGAACGATTTGCGTTCTTCTTCGGCTATGACAGCCGCGCCGCCTTCGCCGAAGATCTGCTGGGCCATCTCAATCGCGTGCAGGGGCATTACAGCAAGCTATTCGAAGGCGATCCTGCCGACACCGCGCAGTTGCCCGATGTCGACTACCGCGCCGGACCGGATGATCCGCGCGTCATCAAGCGGCTGTCCGATCTCGGTTTCGCCAAGCCGCTGATGGTGGCGTCCACGGTGCAGCAATGGATGTCCGGGGAATATCGCGTCCTGAAAGTGGAGGCGACGCGCCGGGCATTCGAAGAGTTCGTCCCTGCGCTGATCGATGGCCTCGCGCATGCGGAAGAACCAGACGATGCGGTGACGGCATTCGACGGCTTTCTGCAGGCGCTGCAGCGCGGCGGCCGGCTGATTTCGCTGCTCGGCCAGAACCGCGATCTCGTCGCGCTGGTGGCCCTCATCCTCGGCGCGGCGCCGCGCCTCGGCGGCATGCTGGCGCGCCAGCCGCAGCTGATGGACGGCCTGATCGATCCGCGCTTCTTCGGCGCGATGCCCGATCGCAAGGAGCTTTCGGAGCGGCTGGCGGCGACGCTGGCCGACGCCGATTCATACGAAGAGTTTCTCGACCGGCTGCGGTTGTTCGGCCAGGAAAGCCTGTTTCTGATCGGCGCCCGCATTCTGTCCGGCACGGTGTCGGCGCAGCATGCCAGCACCGCATTCGCCGACGTCGCCGAAGGCACCGTGCAAACGGTCCACAAACTCGTCAGCAAGCAGTTCGCGGAACAGTACGGCCGTATTCCCGGACAGGAGACCGCCATTCTGGCGATGGGCAAGCTCGGCAGCCGGGAGATGACGGCGTCGTCCGATCTCGACCTGATCCTGATCTACGATTTCGATCACGACCGACCGGATTCCGACGGGCCCCGCTCCTTGCAGGGCGCGCAGTATTTTGCCCGTTTCACGCAGCGGCTGATCAGCGCCTTCACGACCCGCACCAATTACGGCGTGCTTTACGATGTGGACATGCGGCTGCGACCGTCCGGCCGCGCCGGCCCCGTCGCATCGCGGCTGGATTCCTTCGCGGACTATCAGGAGAACGAAGCCTGGACCTGGGAGCACATGGCGCTGACGCGGGCGCGCGTCATCTCCGCATCGGCCGAATTTCGTGCTCAGATCGAGCAGATCATCCGCAATGTTCTGACCCGTCCCCGCGATGTGCGGATCATCGCCAGTGACGTCGCAGAGATGCGCCGCGCGATCGCGCAGGAGAAGGGTGAGAGCGATATCTGGGATCTGAAATATGCCGCGGGCGGAATGGTCGATATCGAATTCATCGCCCAGTATCTGCAACTGGTGCATGCCGCCAAAACGCCGGAAATTCTCAATGTCAGCACGGTTCAGGTGCTGGAGAATGCCGCGCGGCTCGGCATCCTGCCGACGTCCACCATGGAAGTGTTGCGGCCGGCGGCGCGCCTTTATCATGACCTCACGCAAATCCTGCGGCTGTGTGTCAACAGCAAATTCGACCCCTCCACGGCCGGCGAGGACCTGCTGCGGATCATGACGCGGGCGGGCGACGCGCCCGACTTCTCGGCGCTGGAGGCGCGGGTGCGCGACATCCAGGCTGAGGTCAGAAGCGTTTTCCTCGCCCTGGTCGAGGAGAAGGCCTGAGCGCGGGGCCGCGCCCCAATCGGTCTGCGCGTCGCCGCAGTCGTTGATCCACAGGGTGCCAGAGGTGGTTTGCGCGAGCGCGGTTATGCTGCCGCTGAAAGCGTGTGCGCGCGGCCGTCGCATGGCAGCGTGACGCTGACGACGGTGCCGGCACCGAGCTTGGAGCGCATCCGCATGGTGCCGCCATGCAGGCCGGTCAGCGATTTCGCGATGGCAAGGCCGAGCCCGGAGCCCTGATAGGTCTTGGTCAATTGACCTTCGACCTGTTCGAACGGCTGGCCCAGCTTCATCATGGCGTGGCGTGCGATGCCGATGCCGGTATCCGCGATCATCAGCACGATCGACCCCCCGACCAAACGACTGCGGACGATGACCCTGCCGCCGTCCGGCGTGAACTTGACGGCATTGGACAGCAGGTTGACCACGATCTGCTTAATGGCGCGGCGATCGGCCACCAGCGGGACGCTCTCCTGAAAATCGGCATCGAGCGTTAGCTGTTTTTCCTGCGCCTTGCCCGACACGACGCGGAGCGACTCCGTCAAGGTCTGAGCCAGATTGAGCGGTTCGAGATCGAGCTGCATGCGGCCGGCCTCGATCTTCGACATGTCGAGAATGTCGTTGATGACTTCGAGCAGGTAATGCCCGGACGTCAGAATGTCGTGGCAGTATTCCTGATACTTGTCGCACCCCAGATGGCCGAACATCCCGCTGCCCATGATCTCGGAAAAGCCGATGATCGCGTTGAGCGGCGTGCGCAGTTCATGGCTCATATTGGCGAGGAATTTTGATTTGGCTTGATTGGCTTCCTCGGCACGCTTCTTTTCCTCGGCATATTTCTGCGCGAGATCGGCCAGTTCGAGCGCCTGCTGCTCGAGCGTGGTCTGCGAGCGTTTCAGATCGATGACGGTGGCGCGCAGCCGCAGGTCGTTGTCGACCAGCTTCTGCTCGTGTTCCTTGATGCGGGTGATGTCGGTGCCGACCGAGACGTAACCGCCGTCCTTGGTGCGGCGTTCGCTGATATTGAGCCAGCGACCGTCGTCGAGCTGGGCTTCGAAAGTCCGCGCGTCGGCGGCGAGGGATTCCGCCACCGGCAGGCGCGCCCGCAGGCGCGGCATCTTGCCGACCTCGCTGACAGTCTCGTACGACGTTCCCGGAGCGACCGCGGAATCCGGCAATTTATGCAGCCGCTGGAAATGCGAGTTGCAGAGCACGAGGCGATCGTCGGCATCCCATAACACGAACGATTCCGGAATGGTCTCGATGGCGTCGCGCAGGCGCAGGTCCGCTTCGACGGATCGTTCGGCGAGGCTCTTCTGCTCGGTGATGTCAACGGCGATGCCGATCAGATGCAGCCGGCCGTCGCCGACGCCGTGGCTCAGTTCGCAGCGTACGCGCAGCCAGATCCAGTGTCCGCCGCTGTGCTGCATCCGGAAGCTCTGATCGATATGGTTGATCCTGCCGGACATCAGTTGGTCGGCAATCTCGAACAGGTCGATATCGTCGGATCGGACCAGCGCGTTGACTTCGCCGAAGGTCAGGAGGTCGCTGCGCCCCTCGAGACCGAGAATGGAGAACATCGAATGCGACCAGAAGATGCGGCCGCGCGAGAGATCCCAGTCCCACAATCCGCAGCGGCCGCGATTGAGAGCGGTATCGATCCGACCGCGAACGGCATCGTTGATCAGGTCGCCTTCACGGGCGCGGGTCGATTGCCAGTGGAACGCGAAGCCAAGAATAAGGACCACGAAGCCGGTGGTGGCCGACAGCGTGATGGCGAGTGCAGCACCGGATTGCCACAGCGCCGAATTGTTTTTCTGGGCGACCAGCAGTCGCGCGGGAAACGACTTGAGGCTGCGCGCGGTTGCAATGGTGTCGTCGATCCGGACGATTTTCGGATCGACGGCCGACGGCGTCAGGTTGGCCAACGCGGGCGTCGCAATGGCATGCGATACGTCCAGCAAGCGTGCCGCGTCGCCCTGATCAGCCGCGAGCTGGGCGAGGGCGCGGTGATCGGCGTTGACGACCAGAAACTGCCGGTTCGGTCCGTCGCCCCATGACGGAATCAGCGTCGGCAGCAGCTTCTGTAAATGCGCTGAGGCGGCGAGGGAGGGTTCATTGGCGATGGCCCGATCGAGGCGTTCGGCCACCAGATCCGCAAGCGCAGTCAGATCGCGCTGAGCCGAAGTTTGTATCTGGCGAGTGTGGTCGGTGACCTGAACGAACGCGCCGAAGCAGATGGTCACGAGAAACGCGATGATAAGCGTCGGCACCGCACGGCGCAGGACCGGCTCTGCATTCAGCAGGCGGTGGTAGGCAGGTTTCGCGATCGATTGCGCCAATCCCTTGATCGAATCGGATTGGACGCATGCGCTTTGCGTGCGCGCGCGCATCATGCCTTCTGCCCCCTTGGGATTCCTCTGGAATGCCGTCTCGGTGGAGTTGCCCGTACCTGGACGGCTACGCCGATGTTACGCGATAGGCGGGCTTTGCAGTGATGGCGAAGTTCTGCGAAGCGGCGCTTCTATCGATTTGAAGCGGCCCCCAGACCAGCTTCGAATCACCGTGATTTGAATCCAGATTCTGCGAGCTGTCGAGAGTCAACGAATCGTTAACGCGAGATTTTTTTTATCCAACGATGATTTCTCGTCATCGCGGCGGGCGAGAAACGAGTCCGAAACGGGAACGCGGCATGGGCAGGCGCAACCGTCCCGCAAGGCAGGTCGATCGGTCTAGGTTTCGGGACGCGTGGGCTCGGCGTGGCTGATGACGCGCTTGACGGTCGGATAGGCACGACGAAGCGCACGCTCGATCTCGTCGACATTTTCGTGCACGCGCGTCACGGTCATCGTCGGCGCGGCGCGGCAATGGAAATTGACGATCTGCCCCGCATCGGTGTCGCGCACGCGAACGTTGTGCACGTCGTGGATCTCGTGTTCCTCGGCAAAGCGCGACAGCGCGGCAGCGATTTCGGCGACCCGCTTCGCCGGTGCTTCGACTCCGGATGGGATATCCGGCTCCAGCGGCTCGATGTGCGTGTCCACCTCGACATCGCTGCCGAATTCCCGCCGGATGCTCTGCTCGAGTCCTTGCGCGATATCGTGCGCCTTGCTCAGGTCGAGATTGCCGTCCACTTCGAGATCGATGCTCACGGTCAGGCGGTCGCCGAGATCGTGGACCGTGACATGATGGATGGCGAGAGCGGAATTGCGCGCGATCACCATGATCCGCTCGCGCACGGTTTCATTGTCGCGTGCGACGGGCAGCGCGGTGAAGGTGAGGTCGGCATCGCCAAGCGCGGCCGTGACCGCATCCTGCGCCGCGCGTTTGATCGAATCCACCCGGTCGATCGGGTAGGTTCTCGGGACCTGCACGTCGGCATCGATGAAATAGGTCGGGCCGACCATTCGCGCGCGCAGCCGTTCGATATCAATCACGCCGGGTACTGCGAGGATCGCCGTGCGCACTTTGTCGGAGACGCCTTCCGGCGCGCGGTCGAGCAGTGTCTCGATGGTGGAGCGGCCCAGCCGCAATCCAAGAATCGAGATGACGATGGCGATGGCGATGGCAGCCGCGGCATCGCCCCAGGCATAGCCGAGCGCCGCGAGCGCGAGTCCGATAATCACCGCGACAGAGCCGAGCACGTCGGAGGCGAAATGAAGTGCGTCGGCCGCGAGCGCCTGACTCTTGGTATTGCGCGCCGCGCGATGAAGCGCATAGGCGCGCCACAGGTTGACCCCGATATCGGCCAGCAGGACGACGAACGGCACAAACGAAATAGTGGGCGGCACCGCACCTTCGCGCAGATGGCCATAGGCGGTCACCAGAATGCCGCCGGCCAGAACGTAGAGCAGCGCGATCACGCCGAGCGCGGAAAGACTCTCGAACTTGCCGTGTCCGTAGTGATGCTCTTCGTCCGCCGGCCTGTCAGAGAAGCGCACCACGATCCAGGTGATGATGGTCGCCACCAGATCGATGGAACTGTGCAGCGCTTCTGAGATCAGGGCCAGACTGCCGATGGCGACGCCGACGATGAACTTCAGCGCGGCCATGGATGCGCTCGCCACGACAGAAATCGCGGCGACGCGGGTTTTCACGCTGGGCGCGGCAGGGCTGCTCATGGGCCGGGTTTAGCAGCCCGTCACGACAACATCAAAGTGGTCCGCGGGTTGCCAACCTGAATTTCGCCGGATCAATTGCACATGCGACTTATTCCGACTTGAACGTCGCGAGATTACAGCGTCACCACGATCTTGCCGAGATGCTTGTTGGCTTCCATGTGGTCGAAGGCTTTGGCGATGTCGGCGAATGCAAACGTGCGGTCGATCGGCAGCTTGAGTTCACCGGATTCCACCGCGGGCCAGATATCCGAGCGGACCTGCGTAAAGATATCGCGAATTTCCTCGATCGATCGCGTGCGGAACGTGACGCCGATGTAGTGGATGCGGCGCGCGGCGTGCAGATCGAAATTGAAATCGCCGTGGCTGCCGCCCAGCCGGCCGACGTTGACGATACGGCCGAGCACCCTTGTTGCGGCGAGGTTCTGGTTGGCCACGCCGCCGGAGACCTGATCGATAACGAGATCGACGCCTTTGCCGTCGGTTGCGTCGAGCACGGCATCAACCCAGTGCGGATCACGCGAATCGATGGCGATGTCCGCACCGAAGTCCTTCAGCCTGGCGCGGCGCGTGGCATCGGTCGACGATCCGATCACCGTTTTCGCGCCTTTCAACTTGGCGATCTGCAGAGCCATCAGGCCGACGCCGGAGCTCGCGCCTTGAACCAGCACGGTCTGTCCCGGCCGAAGTTGCCCGTTGGTCATCAGCGCGTTGTGCATCGTCGTCAGGGCAATTGGCAGCGTCGCCGCGGTTTCGAAGCTCATTGCTGTGGGCAGATGAAACAGCCGGCCGTAATCGGCAAGGGTGTATTCGGCGAATGCCGCGGCGCCCGAACCCATGACGCGATCGCCGGCCTTGACGCCGATGGCCTCGCTGCCGATCTCCACGACCTCGCCGGCCCATTCCATGCCGAGCACGGTGCCGGCGCCGCCGGCGCTGCCATGGGCATGGCCTTTGGTCATTCCGAGATCGGCGCGGTTGAGGCCGCAGGCGCGCACGCGCACCAACACCTGCGGACCTTTTGCCTGAGGTTTCGCGACGTCGCTGATTTCAGCGCCATGCGTTCCGTAGATAAAGGCCTTCATGGGAGTTCTCCGCCCTTGTTCAATGATTGACGTGCGACCCTATCATAGGCGCGCGCGCGGAGTTCAATGCCGACCATAGTCGGTCGCCTCGTCCGCGAGACGACAAATGAAAAATCCCCCAGGCTCCGGCCCGGGGGATTTTTTGCGTCCGGATGCATCGATGACAGCTGTCAATAGAGGCCGGCGACCTTGGCGCGCTGGACCACCAGCGCGAGGACGGCATCCAGCGCCGGCGTCGGAAACCCGGCGAGGCGGCCCATTTCCTGCACCACGGTGACCAGCGGATCGATTTCCATCGGGCGGCCGCGCTCGAGATCCTGCAGCATCGAGGTCTTGTGCGCGCCGACCTTGCGCGCGCCCTCGATGCGGCGTTCGACGTCAACGCGGAACTGGACGCCGAAAGTTTCGGCGATGGTCTGCGCTTCCAGCATGATCGCCTTCGAGAGCGCGCGCGTTGCCGGATCGGTGCAGATCACGTCGAGGGTCGCGTGCGTGAGCGCGCTGATCGGGTTGAAGCAGACGTTGCCCCACAGCTTGAGCCAGATCTCGTCGCGAATGCGATCCAGAACCGGCGCTTTCAGTCCGGCCTCCACGAACAGCGCCGACAGCCGTTCGACATCGGCGGATGTTTCGCCCGACGGTTCGCCGAGCGGAAAGCGGTCGCCGTAGATATGACGGATGACGCCGGGCGCTTCGATTTCCGTGGCTGGATAGACCACGCAGCCGATGCCGCGCTCGGGTCCGAACTCGCGCCACTGCCGCCCGCCCGGATCGATGCTCTCCAGGGCGGAGCCTTCGAAGGGGCCGCCATGCTTGTAGAAGTACCAGTAGGGAATGCCGTTCACGGCGGTGACGATGCGCGTGTGAGAGCCGAGCAGCGGCTTCATCGCATCGACGACGCCGGGCACCGAATGCGCCTTCAGGCAGATGATGACGAAGTCCTGCGGGCCGAGCTCAGCGGGATCGTCGGTGCAGCGCGGGCGCACCACACGCTCGCCGTCGGCGCTGATGAGTTTCAGGCCGTTGGCCTGCATGGCGGCGAGATGCGCGCCGCGCGCGATCAGGCTCACCTCGGCACGGGTGCCGGCGAGTTGTGCGCCGAGATAGCCGCCGATCGCGCCGGCGCCGTAGATGCAGACTTTCATGGGCCATCCATTATCGCGAAATCAGGGCTCGACACCGCGTGGGCGAGGGAAGGGCGCGGGTTTACTCGGCGGCTTGCTGGCGCGGGCCATCCACCGCGCCGGAAGCGTGGACGTCGGCGATCTGCTGCGCGCTGAAGCCGAGCACCTCACGCAGGATTTCATCGGTGTGCTCCCCCAGGAGCGGCGAGCGCGTCACCTCGACCGGGCTATCCGACAGCTTGATCGGATTGCCGACGGAGAGATACTTGCCGCGGGTCGGGTGATCGACCTCCACCACCGTGCCGGTGGCGCGCAGCGAGGCGTCTTCCGCCAGTTCCTTCATCGACAGGATCGGCCCGCACGGGATGTTGTCGCGGTTGAGGATCTCCATGGCCTCGAACTTGGTCTTGGTCATGGTCCATTGTTCGATCCGCGCAAAAATCTCGTTCAGGCGCGGCAGCCGTGCCGGCGGCTTGGCGTAGTCGGGATGCGTTTTCCAGTCCGGCTCGCCGATGATGTCGCAGATCCTGTCCCACACCTGCGCCTGAGTGATGAAATAGATGTAGGCGTTGGGATCGCTCTCCCAGCCTTTGCATTTCAGGATGCGGCCGGGTTGACCCCCGCCGGAATCGTTGCCGGCCCGTGGCGTTGCGTCTCCGAACGGAATGCCTTCGCCGTATTGGCTGTATTCCTTGAGCGGACCGTGGGCGAGGCGCTGCTGGTCGCGCAGTTTCACCCGCGACAGGTTCAGCACGCCATCCTGCATCGCCACGGTGACGCGCTGGCCGCGGCCCGATTGCGTGCGCTGGTAAAGCGCGGTGACGATGCCGAGCGCGAGATGCAGCCCGGTGCCGCTGTCGCCGATCTGCGCGCCGGTGACGAGGGGCAGGCCGTCGCGGAAGCCGGTGGTGGATGCGGCGCCGCCAGTGCACTGCGCGATGTTTTCGTACACCTTGCAGTCTTCGTAGGGGCCGGGGCCGAATCCCTTGATGGACGCGACGATCAGTTTCGGATTGATCTTGTGAATGGTCTCCCAGGAAAAGCCCATGCGGTCGAGCACGCCGGGGCCGAAATTCTCCACCAGCACGTCGCACTTTCTCATCAGTTCGGTCAGCAACTCCTTGCCCTTGGCGGTCTTGGTGTCGAGCGTGATCGAACGCTTGTTGTGGTTGAGCATCGTGAAATACAGACTATCCACGTTCGGGATGTCCTGCAGTTGCCCGCGCGTAATGTCGCCGGTGCCGGGGCGTTCCACCTTGATGACGTCGGCGCCGAACCAGGCGAGAAGCTGCGTGCAGGTCGGCCCGGACTGGACGTGCGTGAAATCGAGAATGCGGACGTCTTGCAGCGCCTTTTCCATGATGGTCTCCTGTATCAGGGCGGCTGCGGCAGGCAGGAAGCGTCAGCCGAGCAGTTCGTCGCCATGGGTCTCGACATAGGCGGCGAGACCCAGCGTGTGATCGCGGGCGAATTTTTCCGCGAGCTCGGTTTTGCGCTCCTCGAGCGCGCCGATGATGGCGAGATGCTCGGGCAAGGACGCGGCAATCCGTTCGCTGCGGCCGATGGTCAACTGACGATAGCCGCGCACATGCAGCAGGATGCCGTTGGTCATCTCGATCAGGACCGGTGACTCGCTGAGCGAGATCAATGCCTGATGGAAAGCAATATTGGCCCTCGAGTACTCCTCGATGTGGTCCTGCGGCATTCGATCCTTATGAAAATCCTTGAAGAAGTCGCGCAGCGCCGTGATGTCGCGCTTGCGCGCAGTCTGGGTGATCAGGCGGGCCGCCATGCTCTCTAGCGCCGCCCACGCGCGGATCATGTCGACGATCTCCGACTTGGTCTTGCGCACCACCACGATGCCGCGGCGGGGCACCGATTTCACGAGGCCTTCCTGCTCGAGCATGGCGATGGCTTCGCGGATCGGGGTGCGGCTGACACCCAGCCGTTCCGACAGCGCCCGCTCGTCCAGCATCACCGGATCGGGCGTCGTGTAGATATCCATCTTCAGGATGGCTTCCTTCAGCGCCTCATAGGCCTTGGTCTTGAAGCTGGTCTCGGGAGCGAGGCGAACGATTTCCATTGTCGGCTCGGCAACGCGGACCTTAGTCGGTTTCAGTGCGGACATCAGGCTTCCTCCCAAGCGTCGGAACGAATAAAGCTTGGCATGCCAGATACCAGACTGTCAACGAACGAAATTCCTTTGGGAAATGGGGATTTCACATATTTGTTCTACATACCTTCTGATTGTTTTGGAGTACGGTATACCAGTAACGGGCCTCAGTTGAGACGTGAGTGATGTGGGTGAACCCCGGCAGGATCGCCACGACGGAACGCTCGACGGCGCTCGAACGCCGTCCGGCGATCGCGTCAGGCGGGTGCGCGGCTCTGCGGCTCTTCCGCGCGATGGTGCCGCATCCGCAGCCGTGCGGCGCGAGAAGGCGGTTCAAATCCGGCAAAAGAAAACGTCCGCCCTAAGGGGCGGACGTCGGCAAAGCGGATGCCGCTCGGCTTGATGGCGTCGCGAGTTAGCGGGCGAACTTGATCGGCCGGCTCACGTAGCGGTCACTCGACCAATCGCTTGGCTCCCTCACTTGGCGAGGCGGAATTTGCCGCCTTCCACCTTGATCAGGAAAGCAGAGCGCTCGTCATAGCCGTTGTGGTTGGTCGGGCTCATGTTCGACAGGCCGTTGTTGAGATAAATCTCCTTGCCGTTCTCCAGCGCATCGCGCAGCGCCGAGCGGAATTCCGGCGTCCCCGGCTTGCCCGCTTTGAGCGCCGCCGGCATCGCGTTCTCCACCAGCACCATCGAGTCCCACAGGTGTGCGGCGAACGCGGCGGGCTCTTCCTTGTACATGGCCTTGTAGGCGGCGATGAACTTCTCCGGCGCCGGACGGAACGGGCTATCCTTCGGCAGATCGTCGACGATGGTGAAGGCTTCGCCGGTGTATTCCGCACCTTCGACATCCTTGCCGCCGAGCTTGATGAACTCGTTGGTGGCGACGCCGTGGGTCTGGTAGATCGGGCCCTTGTAGCCGCGCTCGCGCAGCGCCTTCTGCGGCAGCACCGCTGGCGTGCCGGCGGCTGCGATGAACACCGCGTCCGGCTTGCTGGCGATGATCTTCAGCACCTGCCCGGTAACGCTGGCGTCGTTGCGGGCATAGACCTCGTGCGTCGTCAGTTCGATGCCGGCTTTCGGCGCCTCCGCCTTCAGCACGTTGTAGTAGCCTTCGCCGTAGCCGTCCGAGAAGCCGATATAGCCGAGCTTCTTGGCGCCGGTCTTGGCAATGTGCTTGAGGATCGCGGTCGCCATGATGTCGTCGTTCGGCACCACTTTGAAGACCCACTTCTTCTTGTCGTCCATCGGCTGCACCAGTACCGCGGCGGCGGCGAGGGTGAGCAGCGGCGTCTTGGCTTCGGCGGCGATGTCGATCAGCGGCAGTGTCACCGGCGTCAGCGAGGAGCCGATCAGCACGTCGACCTTCTCTTCCGAGATCATCTTGCGGGCATTCTGCGCCGCCTTGGTCGGATCGGATTCGTCGTCGAGCGCGATGTAAGTCACCTTCTGCCCGGCGATCTCCTTCGGCAGGATCGGCACCGTCTTGCTCTGCGGCTGGCCGAGCGCCGCGCCCGGACCCGACGCGCTCATGGTGATGCCGACTTTCACTTGCGCCTGCGCGCTGCCGGCCATGAGGGCAGCGGCAGCCAATCCGATCAGCCAGGTTTTCGTTGGTAGCATGACGTCCTCCCTTGGTGGTTTTCAGTTCAGTATCGGTTTTCAGTATTCGTTGCCGCCGAGGCCGAGATAACTCTCGACCAGTCTTGCATCCTGCGCGATGTCCAACGGCGCGCCCTCGGTGGTGATGGCGCCCAGCTCCATGACGTAAGCATAGTCCGCCACCTGCAGCGCGGCACGCGCATTCTGCTCCACCAGCAGGATGGAGACGCCGCTGGCGCGCAGCTCGGTGAGAATCTGAAAGATATCTCGGACGATGCGCGGCGCGAGCCCGAGGCTCGGTTCATCCAGCATCAGCAGGGTGGGGCTGGCCATCAAGGCGCGGCCCATCGCCAGCATCTGGCGTTCGCCGCCCGACAGCGTGCCCGCGAGCTGCTGGCGGCGTTCCTTCAGGCGCGGAAACTGCGCATAGACCTGTTCGAGCGTGCGATTGCGCTCGGCGCGCGCGCGCCGGATGCCGCCGAGCAGAAGATTGTCCTCGACCGGCATGTCGGCAAACAGCTCGCGCCGCTCCGGCACCAGGCACAGGCCCTGTTGCACGCGGGTCTCCAGCGCGACGCCGCTGATCGCGGCATCGCGGAAAGTGATGTGGCCGCGCGCGCTGAGCAGACCCATGAGCGCATTGAGCAGCGTGGTCTTGCCGGCGCCGTTGGAGCCGATCACGGTGACCAGTGCGCCTTTCGTCACCTTGATGGAGACGTTGTGCACCACCTCGGCACGGCCATAGGCGACGCACAGATCGCGAACCTCAAGCAGCGGCGCGCTCATGACACGCCTCCGAGATAGGCTTCCAGCACGGCCGGATTGGTGCGGATGTCCGCCGGCACGCCCTCCGCGATCTTGGTGCCGAAGTCGAGCACCACGAGCTGATCGGCGAGGCTCATGACGAAATCCATGTCATGCTCGACGAGCAGCACGCTGACGCCTTCGCTGCGCACCTCGCGCAGCAGCTTCGCCAATGCCTTCTTCTCGCCGACGCGCAGGCCCGCGGCCGGCTCGTCGAGCAGGAGCAGGATCGGGTTGAGACACAGTGCCCGCGCCACTTCGACCAGACGCAGTTGCCCGAGCGCCAGCGTGCCGGCCGGCTGCATCGCCACATCGGCGAGGCCGACGCGCGCGAGCTGGCGGCGCGCGGTCGCAAACAGCATCGCTTCCTCGCTGCGATCGAGCCGAAGGATCGATTGCACCACGCCGGCCTTGCCGAGCAGATAGGCGCCGAGCGCGACGTTCTCGATCACGCTCATATCGGCGACGATCTCGACGTGCTGGAAGGTGCGCCCGAGTCCGAGGGCGGCGGCGCGCTGTGGCGTCTGCGCCGCGAGCGGATGGCCGTCGAACGCGATGGCGCCGGACGTCAGCGGCAGTGCGCCGGTGATCAGGTTGAAGGTCGTGCTCTTGCCGGCGCCATTCGGCCCGATCAGGCCGATGATGCGGCCGCTTTCGACTTCGAAATTGACGTCGTTGACTGCGACGAGGCCGCCGAAGGTCTTGCGTGCGTCCTGCACTTGCAGCAGGCGGACGCAGGGCGCGGGCAGGGCGCGCGTCGGCAGCTTGTCGCCGTCCTTTGCCGTGGGCGGCTTCGGCGGCGGCGGCGGTCCGAACAGGATCGGCCACAGTCCGTTGCTCGCGGTCTGCAACACCAGCACCAGCACCGCGCCATAGGCGATCGCTTCGAAGTTGCCGGTGCTGCCGAACAGCCAGGGCAGCACGTTCTGCAATTGATCGCGCAGCACCGTGATGCCCGCCGCGCCGAGGATTGCGCCATAGACCCGGCCCGCGCCGCCGAGCACCGCCATCAGCAGATATTCGGTGCCGGCGACGACGCCGAACGGGCCTGGCGAGACCGAGCGCTGGAAATGCGCATAGAGCCAGCCGGCAAGTCCGGCGAGCATCGCCGCATAGACGAAGACCATCAGCTTGGCGCCGGCGGTGTTGACGCCGAACGCCTCGGCGGCGCGGGTGCTGCGCCGAAGCGCGCGGATGGCGCGGCCGACGCGGCCGTTCAAGAGGTTCTGGGTTGCGATCACCGCCAGCACGACGGCGATCCACACCACGACGAAATACTCGCGCGGATCGGTCAGTTGATGACTGCCGATGCGCAGCGCCGGAATGCCGGGCAGCCCGTCATGCGCGCCGAGCCAGCTGATATTGCCGAACATGTAGAAGAACGCGATGCCCCAGGCGATGGTCGCCAGCGGCAGGTAATGTCCGGACAATCGCACGGTGACCGCGCCGACCGCGGCGGCGATCGCCATGGTGACGATCAGGGCTGCGATCAGCGTCAGCCATGGCGAGATGCCGAAATGCACCGTCAGGACGCCGGTGGTGTAGGCGCCGAAGCCGACGAAGGCGGATTGGCCGAACGAGGTCATGCCGCCGACGCCGGTGAGCAGCACCAGGCCGATGGCGACGAGACTGGAAATGCCGATGTAGTTGAACAACGTCACCCAGTAATCCGGCAGCCAGCCGCTGAACGGCGCGATCAGCAGGATGGCCGCAACGATCGGCGGCGCAAAGGATCGGAGCGCGCCCATCATTCCGATTCCTCGTGATAGGGCGCGTAGATCGAGCGCCACGCCAGCACCGGAATGATCAGGGTGAAGACCAGCACTTCCTTGAAGTTGCTCGCCCAGAACGAGAACAGGGCTTCGGCGAAGCCGACGCCGAGCGCCGCGATCACCGTCAGCGGATAGCTCACCAGTCCGCCGATGATGGCGGCGACGAACGCCTTCAGGCCGATCAGGAATCCCGAGTCATAGAACACCGTCATCAGCGGGCCGACCAGAATGCCGGAGACCGCGCCGAGCAGCGCGGCGATGGCGAAGGAGAACTGCCCGGCCGCCGAGGTCGGAATGCCGACGAGCCGCGCGCCGACACGGTTCGACGAACAGGCCCGCAGCGCCTTGCCGAGCAGGGTGCGGCCGAAGAACAGTGCGAACAGCACCAGCAGCACCGCCGTCACGACCAGCACCGCGACACTTTGACCGGTGACGACAAGATCGCCGAGCGAGAAGGAGGCCGATGACAGCGGCGTGGTGCCGCTGCCTTCCGGTCCGAAGAACAACAGGCCCAGCCCGATCAGCGAGAAGTGCACGCCGAAGGCCGCCATCAAGAGCACCAGCACGCTGGAATGCGCCAGCGGCTCGAAGGCGATGCGATAGATCATCGGACCCATCGGGGTGATCAGCGCGATGGCGAGCAGGATATTGACCAGTTGGCCGAGCTTCATCGGCGCCAGCCAAAGCGTCAGCAGTAGCAATGCAACCGGCAACGCCAGATCGAGTACCGCGATCCGCGCGATCCGTTTCCAGGTCAGGTCACGAAAATGCCACACGATGTCGGAAATCGCCGCAAGAATCCCGAGCGCCAAAAGCAGCCATGGCGTTGACGGCGCGAGGCCGTTTTCCAGCGCGGCCACGGTGAGGGCGGCGAAGGCGACGAACTCCCCCTGCGGCACGAAGATCACGCGCGTGACCGCGAATACCAGCACCAGCGCGATCGCCACCAGCGCATAGACCGCGCCATTGATGACGCCGTCCTGCAGCAGGAAGAGGAATATCGTTGTGTCCACCCGCGTTCGTCCCCCGGAGCGCGGCCAGCGGTATCGTTCCGGCGGCCCGCCCTTGATCTTGTTGCTGGCTAAAATTCACCAACCGCTCGTTTAATTCAAGGGCTTCGTTGGTCGAATTCCGCGTTATGTCGGCCGAGGCTAACCGGGGGAGCGGTCAATGCGCCAGTCTCTTGAACCGGACCGGCAACGAGCCGATGCAGCGTAAGGTATTGTTCAGCTTGCGGATTGGCTCGCCTGCAAGCTCGATCACATCGACGCGTTTGAGGAGGGCGGAGAGGATCAGCTCCACCTCGAGTCTGGCGACGAGCTGCCCGACGCAACTATGTATTCCCGCGCCAAAGGCGACATGGCCGATCGGCCGGCGGCGGATGTCGAAGCGTTCGGGCTCGGGGAATTTCCGATAATCGCGATTGGCGGCGCCGAGAAACAGCAGAACCTTCTCCCCTTCGGGAATGACGGTGTCCGCGACCGTGGCGTCGCGCGTCGTGGTGCGGAAGAAGGTCTGCACCGGCGATTCCCAGCGTAGCACCTCGTCGAAGGATTGACGGATCAGCGACGGGTCGCCGCGCAGCGCGCGCCATTGATCGGGATGGATCGCGAAGGCGTAGATGGCATTGGCGATGCCATTGACGGTGGTATCGAGTCCTGCCGTGAGCATCGAGCGGACCAGTGTCGCGGCTTCCTCGGCATCGATCTCGCCGGCATCGAAGGCGTCCCACACCTGCGACCCGAAACCGCCGGGGCGCAGCATATCGCGGGAGCATTGATCGTAGATCCACTGCACCACCGGCTTGGCGTTGGCGACCGATTCCTGAAAGATCGCGTTGGGCGGACCGAACGAGTTGAAGACCATGTTGCCGAACGGCAGGAGGTTCTCGCGGCCTTCGGGGCGCAGGCCGACCGCGTCCGGGAAAACGTGTAATGGAAAGACTTCCGCCACTTCCTTGACGGCGTCGATCTCACCTTTGGCGACGACCGCGTCGGCAAGGGCCTCGGCGCGGGCCGTAAAGGTTTCGCGGACCTGGCGCATGGCCGCGGGGGAGAGAATCCGGTTCATCACCGAGCGTGTCCGCGTATGGATCGGCGGATCGACTTCGAGAAGCTTGCTCGGCGGTCGCCACGATTTCACCTTGGCGAAATCCTCGATGCCCGCGCCGCGTCCCGAGCAGAAGGTTTCCCAATCGAGCAGCGATGCCTGCACCTCGGCATGGCGCGCCATTCCGTAAACGCCGTAACGGGAAAGCCAGAACACCGGCGCAGTCTCGCGCAACTCTTCATGGAAGCGATACGGACAGGCGAGGAACTCGTCCGAAAACGGATCGATATCCAGGATCGGACAGGCTGGCCGGGCGATAGCTGAAACCGGATGTGACATGACGGTGACCATGAGAACGCCTGCGAAGGTACCCCATGCGGCGGGGCGACTCCGACGGGTGGATCTTACGCCGGAGCGGTCATTGCTGTCTGTCGCAAGCGATTGTGACAGCCCGTTCCTTGCCCACTCGCGATCGCGGTCCGAACTTCCTTCTGCGTGGCGATTGGCTTAGATTTGAGAAAAATGGAGGAAGCCGGGATGACGGGCATTTCACGCAGCGCATCGCGAGAAGGACAGTCATTCGTCGCCAACGGGCTGGAACAGGCCATTCTGCGTGTCGGTGATGGCGCATTTTCGGATGCGCTGATGACGTATCTCCAGCGGCTGGCCGGTGTCGACCATTGTATGGTTTTTGCCTTCGCCAACGACCGCAATGCCGAATGTCTTCTCACGGCGGGCGATATTGCCATCGGCGAGGATCTCGGATCGGCTTATGCTGGCCATTTCCATGCGAATGACCCCAACAAGGAAATCATCTTCCAGCGCGCCAGCGAGAGCAATGCCGTCCTGATGCCGTTCGTCGCCCGCCGCATGTATCGCAGCGATTACCGGAAGCTTTTCTTCGACGATTCCGGAATCGTCGATAAGTTCGCAACCGCGCTTTGGCATGATGGCATGTGCATCTATGCGAACTTCTATCGCCTCGCATCGACCGGACGCTATTCTGAGCGCCAGGTTGCCACGCTTCACCGCACCGGTCCCAGCATTGTCGCCGCCATCACGCGTCACTGCCAGCTGCTGTCCGGATTGCGAAAACCTGAAGAGGCCGACGCCTCAAGGCTGTTGAAGCAGGCTTTCGTCGCGGCTCCGCTCGATGCCTTGACGGCCCGAGAACGGGACGTCTGTCTGGGCATCCTGCGGGGACTGAGTTCGGAAGCCATTGCGGGAGAACTGGCGATCAGCGTCAATAGCGTGCTGACATATCGCCGGCGGGCTTACCAGCGGCTCGACATCACCTCCCAGAACGAACTATTCTCGCTGGTGATGGCCCGCCTCGCGATGGGCGGCGTGTCGAATCCGTCTTGGCCGACCCGCATCAGAGATTTGAACTAGACGCCTGTGCTCTCCTCATTGTCTTGATAATTATATCGGCCGGCGGAATATGTCGGATCGCGCTGGCCGTGGACGGACGCCTCCTTTTGTTGATGGATTTCTCAGCAGCTCTATTTGACGGCGCCCGGCAAAGCTGTCTAAGTTTTGTGAAAAGCAGGTTTGGTTCGCTAGGCCGATTGAGCGCTTCTTCCAAGGACGCGTAATCGCTTCAGCGAAAGCCATGTCCGCGAGAACGATATGGCGTCCGTCATATCGAACAACAGGAGGAAACTGATATGGCGTTGACCCGTCGCGAATTTGCTGTCGGCGCATCCGGTGTGCTGTTCGGCTCGGTCGCCGCGCCGTTTGTCCGTCGCGCCGGCGCCGCGGATTCGACGATTCGTATCGGCGTGGTCAACTCGATGAGCGGCGGTCTCGCCGCCTATGCGCAGGAAGGCCAGCCCGCATTCGAATACATTATCAAGAAGATCAATGCCGAGGGCGGCATCAAGAGCAAGGGCGGCGCTAAGATCGAACTGGTTCAGGCCGACGATACCAGCCAGCCGGCGCGGACCGCGACCGAAGCCAGGCGGCTGATCACCGAGGAGAAGGTGCACCTTCTCACCGGCACGATCCTGAGCGCGCAGATGCTGGCGCTGACGCCGGTGCTGGACGAACTGAAGATGCCGACGCTGTCGGTATGGGCCGGCGGCGCGCGCTCGAACTACATGTTCACGCTCGGCTATCCGTATGATCGCGGTTACGCCCAGACCATGCATGATTTCGTCGTTTATCTGCGCGATGCCGAGAAGTTCAACATCAAGACCGCGGTGATGGGCTATTCGAATTATGAGGCCGGCCAGCAGGTCAACAAGTTCCTGCACGAGAAGCTCAAGGCCAGCGGCATCGAAATCGTCGGCGAGGCGCCGCTCGACATCAAGGCGCAGGACCAGACCTCGGCGATGGTCCGCATCCGCTCGCTCAAGCCCGACGTCGTGGTGGGACTGGTGACGCCGCGCGATGGAATCCTGCTGCATCAGGCCCGCTACAATCTGAACTATCACGGCAGCATCTTCTGCGGCGGCACCGGGGGCTATTCCGATCTGTCGCTATGGAAGGATCTCGGCCCGGAGGTCGGCAAGGCGGTTCTGACCAAGAACCTGTTCGGCATGACCGGCTTCAGTCCCGGCGCCAAGGTGGATTCGATGCAGAAGATCATCGCCGAGTTGCGCGACGTCGCCAAGCTCGACCGCATCGGGCAGGGCGCGATTCAATATGCGCAGGCCGGTCGCGTGTTGCAGCAGGTGCTGGAGACCTCGGCCTCGCTCGATCGCGAAGCCTTGCTCGATGCGTTCAAGAAGGTGAACATTCCTTTCGGCGATCCCAATCTCTATGTCGCCAAGCCGAAGGGATTGCAGTTCGCGGAGGATCGTCTGCTCGTGGATGGCAGCGCAATGTTCATTCAGTGGACCGCCGATCAGCAGCAGCAGGTGGTGTTTCCAAAGGAATTCGCGCAAGCAGCTCCGCGTCCCCGGGCGTGAGATCGAACCGTGGCGCTGCTGGAGGTTGACAAGGTCACCCGACGGTTCGGCGGCCTCGTTGCCGTCAACCATGTGAGCTTTAACGTCGGCGAGGGCGAGATCCTCGGCATCATCGGCCCCAACGGGGCCGGCAAGACGACGCTGTTCAGCGTGATATCCGGCTTCATTCCCCCGAGCGAGGGCAGCATCCGCTTCGCCGGCGAGAATATCGTCGGAGTTTCTCCGGATCGGCTGGTGCGCCGCGGTCTCGTGCGCAGCTTCCAGGTGGTGCAGACGTTCGCCGACATGACGACGCTCGACGTCGTGACGACAGCGGCGCTGACGCGACGGCCGATTCGCGAAGCCATCGACTACGCTGCGCACGTGCTGCAGCGGGTGGGGATGTCGGGCAAGGAACTTCTGACGCCCGGCACGCTCTCGCTGCAGGACAAGAAATTGCTCGAGCTCGCCAAATGTCTCGCCACCGACCCTCGCTGCATCCTGCTCGACGAAGTGATGGCGGGACTGACGATCGCGGAAACGGAGGCGCCTATGGCGATCGTGCGCGAGCTCAACAGCCAGGGTGTCACCATCGTCATGGTCGAGCACGTCATGCCAGTGATCATGCGGCTCGCGACACGCATCGTCGTGATCAATTTCGGCGAGAAGATCGCCGAAGCGACGCCGGACGAGATCGTCAAGGATCAGAGGGTCATCGACGCCTATTTCGGAGAGCACCTTGATGCTTGAGGTCGATCATCTGGTGACCGGCTACGGCGGCGTTCCGGTTCTGCACGATGTCTCGCTGACATTGCGTGCGGGCGAAATCGTCGGCCTGCTGGGAGCCAATAATGCGGGCAAGACCACCCTCATCAACAGTTTGTCTGGAATGTATCCGCCGATGTCCGGTCGCATCCTTTTCGAAGGGCAGGACGTGACGGCGATGACGCCACGCCAGCGCGTCGAACTCGGCATCATCCAGGTGCCGGAAGGCCGGTTGGTGTTTCCGGAAATGAGCGTGCGCGAGAATCTTCTGCTCGGCGGCATCAATGCACGGGCGCGGGCTCACCGGCCTCGGCAGATGGACCACGTGCTCGAACTGTTTCCCCGCCTGCAGGAACGTCTTGCGCAGAAGGCGGGGACGCTGTCCGGGGGCGAGCAGCAGATGCTGGCGATCGGGCGCGGCCTGATGGCGGAAGCCAAGCTCCTGATGCTGGACGAGCCGTCGCTTGGACTGTCGCCGCTGTTCGTCCAATACATTTTCGGCATCATTGATCGCCTGCATGGCGAGGGACTCTCGATCCTGCTGATCGAGCAGAATCTCAATCTGACGCTGCGGCATGCGCAGCGTTGCTACGTGCTCGAGCGGGGGAGGATTGCCGTCGAAGGCAATGCCGACACCGTCAAGGATGATCCGCGGACGCGCCGGGCCTATCTTGGACTCTAGCATTCGAACCGAGGTCGATGGATATGAGCGGAGACCGAAGTGACTGAATTTCTGCAAGCGATGGCGCAGGGCCTGCTGATCGGGAGCACCTATGGATTGCTGGCGCTCGGCATGGGGCTGGTTTACGGCGTCAGCGGGGTCGTCAATTTCTCTCACGGCGATTTCATCTCGCTCGGCATGTTTCTGTGCCTCGCGCTGTATTCCGCGATCGCCATGGATCCCTACGTATCGCTGATCATCACCGTTCCTGTGATGACGGTCCTGGGAGGGCTGGTCTACTGGTATCTGCTGCGTCCGATGGTGGGGCACCAGTTTCTGATGGTGGTCCAGCTCACGTTGGGGCTGAGTCTGGTGCTGCAGAACGGGATCCTGATGGTGTTCGGCGGACAGCCCGCGCGCACGCCCTCCGTGGTCGAATCGAAGCTGCTCATTCTCGGCGACGTCGTGGTCCGCGTTCCGCATGTGATCGCGTTCGTGGTGTCGTTTGCGATGGCGATCGGTCTTTACGTCATGCTGCGCTCGACCGACTTCGGGCGCTCGATCCGGGCCGTTCATCAGAACGCTCACGCGGCGGCGCTGATGGGCATCGATGTGAGCCGCGTGCAGACGCTGACATTCGCGCTCGGCATCGGAATACTGGCCATCGCCGCCGCCCTGCTGCTGCCGGGAACGCCGATCCAGCCCGCGCAAGGGCTGCGCTACACGGTGATCACGCTGATCGTCGTGGCGCTCGGCGGCATGACGAATTTCGTCGGCATCATGCTCGGTGGTCTGATCATCGGGCTTTCCGAGGCGTTCGGCACCATCTATCTCTCCGACACGCTCGGTATGCTGTTTCCCTATGGCATCTTCGTGCTGATCATGTTGTTCCGGCCGCAGGGACTGACCTGGAGTTCAGCACGATGAGGCAGGAATTCTACAAGACGCTGATGTCGCCGATGTGGCTCGTGGTGCTGCTGCTGGCGGTCGTCGTGCCGCCGCTGCTGCCGTCCTACTATCTGCATATCGTTATTCTGTCGCTGGTCTATGTTGCGTTGGCGTCGGCATGGAACATCGTCGGTGGCATGGCGGGGCAGATTTCGCTTGCGCATAGCCTGTTCATCGGCACGGGCGCCATGCTTTCGACCGCGCTGCTTCTCAAGCTCGGAGTCAACATGTGGCTCGGCCTTGTGATTTCGGCGGTGATTTCCGGCGTGATGGGAGCGGCGATCGCCTGGATCGATTTCCGCTTCCAGCTTGGGCACTTGTCCTTCGTGCTCATTACGCTGGCGTTTGCCGAAATGGGAACGGTGATTGTCGAAGGATGGGATTTTCTCGGCGGCGCATCGGGACTGCTCCTGCCGCAGGATAAGGGGGATTTCCTCGCCTTTCAGTTCGGTGGCGGCATCGGCGCCTTTTGGGTGATGCTGGTGCTGGCGATCGCAAGCATCCTGATCAACGTCGCGATCCTCAACGCGCCGTTGGGCTACTATCTGCGGACCATCCGTGACAACGAGAATGCGGCGCGCGCCATCGGCGTCAATATCCTGCGCTACAAGGTGGCCGCGATGGTGATCTCTGCGATGCTGAGCTCGGTGATCGGCACCGCCTATGTCCGGTATCTGACATTTGCCGATCCTTATCTTCTCGTTTCGCCGATCATCATCATCGAGATCGTGCTGTTTGCGACGGTCGGAGGATTGGGGCGGGCCTACGGGCCGGCATTCGGCGCGCTGCTCCTGGTGCCGCTCGGAGAAATCTTGCGTGGCAAGCTCGGGGGCGTTCTGCCCGGACTTCACTACTTCATTTACGGCGTGGTCGTGATTGCAGTGATCCTGATTTCCCCGCGAGGGCTGCTGCCCCCGCTCGAACGATGGTTCAGCCGCCCGCGCGCGAAATCCGCTCCCGCGGAGTAGGCTCAGCCGGATGCGCGGCGCTTTCTATCAGGGGCGCAGCGACTGCATGACAAAATCGATGATGTGCTTGCGGCGCTGCCGCAACGCGGCTTCGGTTGCCAGATCCTTGTTGAGGATTGCGGAGAGCGTCGGCATTCCGGAAAAGTAGAAGTAGCTGAGCGCGGTGATGGAAATGTAAAGCTGCTCCGGATGGACACCCTTGCGGAATATTCCCTCGCGGACTCCCTGCTTCAAGGTCTTGGATATCAAGCGCAGCAGCGGCGTGCGCACATCCGGTAGCTGATCAAGCTTGCGGAGGTGCGTGGCATTGTTGCGGTTTTCTTCGTTGAAGATGGCGACGAAGTCCGAATGCATCGTCAGGTAATCGAATGAGCTGACGATCAACTTCTTCAAAATTTGATCGGGGCTCAGTCCATCGAAACTGAAGCGCGCTTCGTATTCTCTCAGTTCGTTATACATCCACTGCAGCACAGCGAAGTAGATCGCGTCCTTGTCACCGAAGTAGTGATACACGAGCTGCTTGTTGACGCCGGCCTGCGCGGCGATCTCATCGACGCGCGCGCCGGCGAGGCCGTTCCGCGCGAATTCGTGGCGAGCCGCGGCGAGCAGTTTCTTGCGAGTGGACACCGGGTCTCGTCGGCGTGGTGCCGGATGGCGATCGTGCAAATGAAATTCGGCCATTTCGAACCAGCCAGTTGATCGCGCGCGATCTATTTAGGGTAGTGGAAATGTATGTTTTCAATTTATCTCATAGGAGATTCGCTCGTCATTCAGAAATGCGACGTCGCGAAGCTCTACCAAAGAATGAGTTTGGTGTTGCGTCGGTAACCTCATGATGCGCGAGGCATCGCAGGTATCCGTCGGAAGTATCGTCGGAAACGATGGGCCTTGAATTATCGTCGGCAGATTCAGACGCGCACTGGGCTGCGCACCCGGCCGTTATTGCCGAAAACGCGAAGATAACGCGCTGTTTCTTCAGGATCGCCCGTTGCCTTCTCAGGATTGTCCGACAGTTTGACGGCCGGGCGACCGTTTACGGACGTCACTTTGCAAACGATCGAGATCGGATCGAGGTCGGTGGTCGGATCGGGCGCGCAACCGACGAAGTCGTTCGTCAGATTCGTCCCCCAGCCGAAACTGACGCGGACGCGCCCCGCGAAGTGATGATAGGCCTCCTCGATCGAGGCCGTGTCCATGCCGTCGGAGAACACCAGCAGCTTTTCGCGGGGATTGCGTCCCTTGCGCTTCCACCACGCGATGATTTCTTCGCCGGCTTCAATCGGCGGTGCGCTGTCGGGACGAAAGCCGGTCCAGTCCGCGACCCAGTCGGGCGCATCGCGCAGGAAGGCCTTGGTGCCGAAGGCGTCGGGCAGGGCGATCAGCAGGTTGCCGCCATAGGTATGCCGCCACTGGTCGAGGATGCGATAAGGCGCCCAGCGAAGCTCATTGTCGTCGTTCGCGAGCGCCGCGGCCACCATCGGCAGTTCGTGCGCATTGGTGCCGATGGCCTCGAGATCGTTGTCCATCGCCAGCAGCACGTTTGATGTTCCGGTGAAAGCCGGCCCCAGGCCTTCCTTCACAGCCTCGACGCACCAGCGCTGCCACAGAAAACCGTGACGGCGCCGCGTGCCGAAATCCGACAGACGCAGGCCCTCCAGCTTGCGGAGCCGTTCCACCTTGGTCCAGAGCTTGGCTTTGGCCCGCGCATAGAGGACGTCGAGCGCAAAGCGGCCCTGTCCCTTCATCGCCTGCCGCGAGCGCAATTCGTTGAGGATAGCGAGCGCGGGGATTTCCCACATCGTGGTATAGGCCCATGGCCCGTGAAAATGCAGTTCGTACTGACCATCGACTTTGCGCAGTTCATATTCGGGCAGCCGGAATTCGCTCAGCCAGCGGATGAACTCCGGCGAGAACATCTGGGTTTTGCCGTAGAAGGTATTACCAGCTAGCCAGATCAGTTCTTTTTTGGTGAAGCGGATGGTCCGCGCGTGGTCGAGCTGCGCGCGCAATTCGCTTTCATCGATCACCTCGGCAAGGCGAACGTGGCGGCTGCGATTGATCACCGAAAAGGTCACGTGCTCATCCGGATAGAATTCCCGGATCATCTGCATCATGAGCAGCTTGTAGAAATCGGTGTCGAGCAGGCTGCGGATGATCGGATCCAGCCGCCAGCCATGGTCGTAGGTGCGCGTTGCGATATCTGTGACAGCCATCGGGGAACTATATCCTGCCCCTCCGCGACCGCCTAGCCGTCCGGCTGCTTGAGACCTATGCCAAAACAGTTCGGCCCGGTCGCAGCCGAAGCTGGACCGGGAAGGCGGAGTTGGTGCTCCGGGCAGCCGGGTCGGTTACCGAACGGCCCGTGCGACAGACGGGCTGGTCAGGGCGTCTTGATGAAGTCCGGGAATTTCATCTTTCCTTCGGCGATCTTCTTGGGCCAGACCGTCACCTGCTTGCCGTCCTGCCACTGGAAGACCAGACCGTTGACCGCATCCGGCCCGTAAACCAGGCCGTGGGTGAACTTGTCGCTGCGGCCATAGAACTTCACCCTTCCAATAGTGCCCTCGAAGTCGGTCTTCTCCAGTTCGGCCACCATCTTGTCCGGATCGGTCGAGCCGGCGCGCTGGATGGCTTCGGCAATGATATAGACCTCGTCATAGGCGGTATAACCGGTATAGGCGGGCGCCTTGCCGAACTTCTTCTTGAAGGCCTCGGCGAAGGGTTTGGTCTTCGGTGTCACCGCGACGTTTTCCGTGGCCACGGCCAGCGAGGGAATCCCATTCGCGGCACCATTGGTGTCGGCCCAGAAGGTCGGGCTTAGCGCTTGGGCGCTGATCCCGAACATCGGAATCGGCACCTGCTGGTTTTTCCATTGCACCGTCGGCTGCACGCCGACATGGGAAATGCCGGTGATGATCACGTCGGGTTTTTTCGCCTCGATCTTGTTGAAGATCGGCGTGAAGTCCGTCGTATCCGGCGAGAAACGAATATGGTCCGTGACAGTGAGGCCGACTTTCGGCAGGCACTCCTCATAGCCGACGTCGAGAGGCTTGGTCCATGCCGCGTCTTCGCTCATGATCGCCGCGGTTTTCATCTTGAGTCCGTCGACCAGCAACTCCTTGGCCGCGTCGCAAACTGCTTGGGCCTGCGCGGCGGACGTCAGATAGCCATGAAACGTGTACTTGTTCTTGTCGTAGTCATCGTGAATGGGCCGGGTGATTTCATTGCTGGCGGCGCCCGGCGTGATGAGTGGCACCTTCAGCCGCGCGGCCCATGGTTCGAGGGCCAGAACCACCTCGCTGATGTAGCTGGCGATCACCGCACTGACCTTGTCCTCCGAGACGGCGCGTTGAAACGCGCGCACGGAATCGGCCGACGAACTCTTGTTGTCGTAGGTCACGATCTGGATCTTGCGGCCGTTGACGCCGCCCTTGGCATTGATCTCTTCGGCGGCGATTTCGGCACCGCCGGGAGTAGCCGCGCCGGCGATCGATTGCACTTCCGCGATCACGCCGATCTTGATCGGGCCGTTGGCTTGCGCGCGCGCGGCGGTGCTCGATGCAACCAGCAGCGAACCTGCCACAAGCGCCCCGGCGAGCATGACGGACGGGCCGCGCTGACCCATCGTCGAATTCGAAACGAAATCCATCATCGTGCGTGTTCTCCCTGGCTGCTCCGCTTAAGCTGCGGCTTGATCGAAACTCAGCACATGCGATGGCGCGAATCAACGCAGCATCTTGCCGGGAAGCGAATGGCTGCCGTGCATATCGGCATCGTGAGGGCGGCGCCGCGAAGGCTCCGTCGTACAGCCCTCTCATGGACCCGGTGGAAATGGCCGGTGATTTCGACTAAGGACTGAGTTCGGATATATACTTTGCCAATGAAACGGATGGCGCGCTTGCGCCTCATTGCGGTCATGTGCCGATGCTTGAAGGCTTGCCGTGATTTCAGAGCGACGTGTGAGGCGCCATTGCAGTTCAAATCGAGGATCGACACGCGTATCATTTCGATAGCTGCGCTTCTCGCGTCAGCGGTCGGTCTCGCCGGCTGTGCCGGCGTTGGTGATGGTTTCGCCTCGGGAGCATTTGTCGATCCGGCGAAGTACGAACTCTACGACTGCAAGCAGTTGGAGGCGGAGCGTAAATCCCTCGAAGCACGCAGCGCGCAGTTGCAGGGCTATATCGACAAGGCGCAAACCGGGACGGGCGGCGTCATTGTCGGCGAGATGGTCTATCGCAACGATTACATCTCGACCCGCGCTTCCCTCAAAGCCGCGAACGAGGCCTGGGAGCGCGGCAAATGCGTTGCCGCCGCTCCGGCCGCGCCGCCGCAGCAGCCCCCCGCCGCGGCGCCGGGGCGGGCCCGCCGCTAAACGGATCCAGCCCCGTCTTGGGGGTGCCAAGCATAGACCCAGTTCTGCCGGGCCAGCAGACGACGCCCGCCTAACATTCGCATCGTCAGATCGCGGGCAAATGCCATGGGTCCGGTGAGGTGATAGATGCGCCCGTTGCGCTCCGCCAAGGCCTGGACCTTGACTGTGCGAGATTGACGTCGGCGTTGATAGTGGTCGAGCGCCGAGGAGATGTTTTCAGGACGCGCCGCCATGCAGTCCGCCAGCACAGCGGCGTCCTCGATCGCCATTGCCGCGCCCTGAGCTGCGAAGGGCAGCATGGCGTGGATCGCGTCTCCGAGCAGCGCCACGCGCCCACGGGTCCAGGATGTGCCGGCCGGATAGGTGAAGAGCGCCCATTTGCGCCATTGCATGACGGAAGCAATGATGGCCCGCGCCGGCTCCGACCAGTGATCCGCGGTGAAGGCCGCGCCAGCCTCGGCCACGGTCGCCGGTACGCTCCAGCCGACGTCGCGCCATTGCCCCGAACTGAATGCCACGATGTTGGTCTGTCGTCCTTGCGAGATCGGATAGGTGACGAGATGCGCGTTGCTTCCCATCCAGAGCTGGACACGGGGCAGGCGGGACTGTCTCGGCAGGTCTTGGGTATCGACCGTGCCGCGCCAAGCCATCAGACCGGCAAATCGTGGCTGTAACCCCGGCTGCAGCTGCTGGCGCACCTTGGACCACAACCCGTCCGCGCCGATCAGCGCCGCTGCTCTCTCTCGCTGCGGTTCGATACCGCGGGAGGTATGGACCGTGACACCGTGCGCGTCCTCCGCGAATGCGTCGAACTGACATCCCAGGCGCAACTCAATTTGCGGATTATCGTGAACCCGCGCGGCCAGCGCGCCTTGCAGGTCGGCGCGATGCATCACCCAATACGGCGCTGCCGGATCGGTGCCGTCGAGCGGCAAGCGGACCAGTTCGGTCCCCCTGGGTCCACTCATCACGCTAATCGCGTCGGGCGCGAGTGCGCACTGCTCCAGTCTTGGCCCGAGGCCGAGATCGACCAGTACGCGCGTGGCGTTGGGCGACAGTTGAAGACCCGCGCCGGCTTCCTCGAGCCGTTCGGCCTTTTCGATGACAACAACGCGGAAACCGCGAGCGGCGAGGGCAAGGGCGGCGGTTAATCCTCCGATGCCGGCGCCGGCTACCAGGATCGGATCGCTCGACCCGCGCACGGAACGATCAGGGAACCTGGTCTAAGACGACGCATTCAGGCGGTCGTGCCGCGCCGGGCGCGAGGTCGCTGGCGTAGCGATACAGCGTCGAGCAATAGGGGCAGATGATCTCGTTGTCGTTGCCGAGATCCAGAAACACGTGCGGATGATCGAACGGAGGATTCGAGCCGACGCACATGAACTCCCTCGACCCGATCTCGATGACCGCCACGCCAGCGTCATTGTGAAAGTGGGGAACAACGTGATCGGACATCTTTTCTCACCTTTGGTCGCGGTCGGCCCGGGCAGTCACAGGGACATCGCGCCGGTACTGGAACGGCGCGCACCATAGGGGGAGGCGTGGCTGATTCCTAGAGCGACATTGTGCCCGCTGACAGGTCTAAATTCGACACAATCCTGACGTCTTGGAGAAGCCCTTCTTTCGTCTGGCCAGTTGCGTCGGAATTGTGGCGCAGCCGAGCACCGGCATGAGGTACTTGATGACCTGGCGACGGGCCATTGCAGGTTTGGCAGGGGTCGCGGCATGCGCCGCGGCCAGCGCACTGCTTTGGCCGCGCGCCGAGCAAGCGGCCGTCCTGCTGGCCGCGCGCCACGATCCTGTCCGGTTATCCGATCTGCAACTCGATTCCGCTCTACGGAACGATCCTGCCATCTTGCGGCAGCAGATCGTGGCGGCGTTGGCGGCAGGTGACGCCGATCTCGCCACGAGCTTCGCAGAGGTCGCGGCGGACCGATCAGTCGCGCTTCCCGATGATCTGTTGAAACGCGTGGCTGACGCGAAAGCGCGAGAGGATTCGTTCGGTCAATGGGCCGGCCGCTTTGCCACGGGTCTGGTAACAGGGGAGGCCGACGATGTCGCCGGCCTGTCAGGAACTATCGCGGGCGATCTCTTCGTGTTCGGCGATATTCGTGACGTGGTGCGCGAAAGTAAGCGCGCCGCTGCGGGCGAAGAGAGCGACGGGGTGATCCTGGGTCTTGCCGCAGCGGGTCTTGCGGTGACTGCCGCAACCTATGTTTCGGCCGGCGGCGCTGTACCGGTTCGGGCCGGGCTGACGCTGGTCAAGGATGCGCGCAAGGCCGGGCGGATCGGCGAGGGCCTGTCGCGGTGGGTCGGCCGTTCCGCGCGCGATGTGATCGATACACCTGTGCTGCAGAAAGCTTTGGCAACGAATGTCTGGTGGCGGCCCAATAACGCCGTGCCCTTGGTCAAGGCAGCCTTTCGCACCGAGAAAGCTGTCGCATTGGTGCGGCTTGCCAAGGACGTCGGTCGGATCGGGCGCAAAGCCGGGAGCCGAAGCGCTTTCGATGCCATGAAGCTGGCGAACGGCCCGAAGGACATCGCAAAGGCTGCGCGGCTTGCTGAGGCCAAAGGCGGTCAGACCCGCGCCATTCTCAAACTGTTCGGCCGCGGTGCGCTGGTGCTGGCGGCTGGCACATTCGATCTGGCGCTCTGGCTTTTCGGGGCGATGCTGGCGCCGTTCGGTTTTGTCGTCTCGATCAAGACAACAACCGAACGTCTCACCTGGTGGTGGCTGCGGCGCCGAAAAGCACGGCGCGCGCAGATATGTGCGGCGGTGATATCTGCACCGCCTGTGGCCGCATAGCCGAGCTCTGGCCACACCGGCAGCAGTTGCCTAAACAGGCGCTGCCGCCGCTTCGATCATCCTTCCCACTTCAAATCAATGGAATTCAAGATGCCGAGCTTTCACAACGGCGCCGTCGAAATCGCGTATCTCGATGAAGGTGAGGGCGAACCGATTGTTCTGGTTCATGGATTTGCATCCAGCAAAAACGTGAACTGGGTTTATCCGACCTGGGTCTCCGAGCTGAAGAAGCATGGCCGTCGCGTCATCGCGCTGGACAATCGCGGCCACGGCGAGTCGACCAAGCTTTACGATCAGGAAGACTATCATATCGGCATCATGGCTTCGGACGTGATCGCGTTACTGGATCATCTCGGGCTGGAGCAATCCGATATGATGGGTTATTCGCTCGGGGCCCGGCTCACCGGATATCTCGCGCAGCGGCATCCGAAGCGTCTGCGCTCAGCGATTTTCGGCGGCCTCGGAATCGGGATGATCGAAGGCGGCGGCCCGGGGGAGAATGTCGCCAAAGCGCTCGAAGCCGCGTCCCTCGACGATGTCATCGATCCGATGGGACGGATGTTTCGCGCCTTTGCGGATCAGACCCGCTCGGATCGTAGGGCGCTGGCCGCCTGCCTGCGCGGATCGCGCCGGCTGGCCACCCGCGAGGAGGTGGCCAGTATCGCCGTTCCGGTACTCATCGCGGTTGGAACGACCGACCAGATTGCTGGCTCTGCCAGTGCGCTGGCCGAGATCATTCCGAACTCGCAAGTTCTCGACATTCCGGGCCGCGATCACATGCGCGCGGTTGGCGATCGGGTCTACAAGGCTGGCGTACTCGACTTCCTCTCGCAACGTCCCTGAGGTGACGGCGAAAGGTGGTTCAGCCGCTGGCGTCACGGCGGTTGGTATCCAGCTCGCGCTTCATCCGCATCTGCTCGATCGCAATCAACACCACCAGCACTGCGATCCAGACCATCCGCGCTCCGTAGCGGTCGTGAGGTCCGGATATCACGCCGCAGAGGAATGCATTGCCGAGCAGCGCCAGCGCAACGGTGGCGCCGAGCAGGTCCAGATGACTCAGACGCCGCTGCCGGATGGCGTTCCCCAGCAGGACGAGCAGCAGCAGCATTGACAGCAGCGCGACGGGGACATGGACCCAGTTGATGGGAACGAAGTTGATGTCCCAGTGCTGTTGATGGGCCGCGCGCATCGTCGCGGTTTGCGCGGGAAGATAACGCTCGATGATCCCGTAGGTATGTGGAATCCAGCCGTTGGTCCCTTCGCCGGTGCCGACCATCGTGAGCTGTTGTGCGGTGGCCGCCAAGGCCGCCTCGATCTGCCAGAGCGGATAGGCGGTAAGCGACTTGAGGGCAATGAAGCCCATTTCGTCATCCATTCCCTCGAAGCGTCCGAGTTTGTTGAAGATGCTGTCGTTGCTCCACAAGAACTCATCGGCGGTGGCCGGGAGTTCGTTGCGATACGGACAAAGCTTGAGTTTGATCTTGTCGCAGTTGTCATTGAGATAGCGGGCGACGATGCCGTCCTGCATCATCCGACCGAAGGTGACGCCAGGACCGCCCGGTGTCCACGCCAACTGACCCGACAGCGCGTAATTGGCAGCCAGCAACAGCGCGGCGCTGGCCACAACCGCAAGGCTTCCCTGGACCAATCCGCTCACGGAGAGAGATCTGCGAAGCCATGGCAGCAGAAGCCATCCGGCGACGCAAAGGCCGAACAGGACGCCGAAAGTCGCGCTATGAGTGGCGGCGGCGAAGGAGGTGAACACGAACAGCGCGATTTTTTCGAGCCTCGTCAGCCGCGCTCCGTGAACCACGACCAGAAAGAGGGTCAGCACTGCCAAACCCGCGAAGATATCGGTGATCAGCATCGAGGCCAGCCATGGCAATGCGGTCGTGAGGACGAGCACCAGTCCGATCGTTGCCAATCTCAGCCAGTTGGCGAGACCCAGAACGCGCAGGGTGAGGTGCAGCACCCAAAGCGTCGCGGCCGACTGGAATATCAAGTTGATCCAGAAGTACGAGCTTTCGCCGAAGTGAAGGTAGAGCCCGTAGACGGTGGACCGGCTGGGGACGAGATAGCCCTCGTACCAGCGTGCAAGGTACCCGCCGGTATCATACTGGAGCAGGGGATAGCCGTTCCAGATGGCGGGAGCGATCAGAAAAAAGAACACCGCGCCGACCCCGAAAAGGCCGGCCGTCGTTCGACGCGAGGCCGCCGTGCGGCCTGCGGGCAAAATCTGCGTGCTAATGGGCGTGTCCCCTCTGCTCCCCGTCCAGGATGCTTACAGCCAGCCGGTTTCCCAATCGATAAATAGTTGCATTCCGCGGATCACGGGCAATTGCGGCCGTCATGGCCCGAACCTATGTCCCGATAGATTTTGGTAAATTGAGGGGATTTTGCGGGCAATCCGGGAGCGTTTATCCTCTTTCCCGGCATTTTGGCGGCGAAATCTGCGCGTCTCCGTCGGCTCAGCCCTGCGGACAGAGGCGGGCAACCTGTGTTATAGGCTGGTCCCCGGAACGTAAGAGAGCCGCATGGTCGTGCATCAAGTCAATCCGCAGAACCCGAAGCTGGCCGCCCTCGATCCGATCTGGGATCGGATCCGCAGCGAGGCCGAGGACATCGTGCGGCGGGAGCCGGAACTGGCGTCCTTCATTTTCAGCGCCGTTCTTCACCATAGCCGCTTGGAAGCCGCGGTGGTGCATCGCGTGGCCGAGCGGCTCGATCATGCCGCGCTCTCGGGGGATCTGATCCGCCAGACGTTTGACGAGGCGCTAAGGGATGACCCGGATATCGGCAACGCATTCCGCGCCGATCTTGTCGCGGTCTATGACCGTGATCCAGCCACATCGCGCTTCATTGATCCGTTGCTCTATTTCAAAGGCTTCCACGCCATCCAGACCCATCGTCTGGCGCATTGGCTTTATCAGAAGGGGCGCAAGGATTTCGCCTATTATCTGCAGAGCCGATCATCGGCGGTGTTCCAGACGGACATCAATCCGGCGGCGAAGATCGGGCGAGGAATTTTCCTCGATCACGCGACCGGCTTTGTCGTTGGCGAGACCGCGGTCATCGAGGACGACGTCTCGATCCTGCACGGCGTCACGCTGGGTGGGACCGGCAAGGAGAACGAGGATCGTCATCCCAAGATTCGCCATGGAGTTCTCATTGGCGCTGGCGCCAAAATTCTCGGTAATATCGAGATCGGACATTGCGCGCGGATTGCGGCGGGATCGGTTGTCGTGAAACCGGTGCCGCATAATGTGACGGTGGCAGGTGTCCCGGCGAAGGTCGTCGGCGAAGCCGGTTGCGCTGAACCCTCGCGCACCATGGACCAGATGCTGCACGCCACCGGACTTTGATGTCCGGCCATTTGTATGACGCGCGAATTCGTATAGACAGAGCGGTGACAATCAGCGGTTCTCAGAGCCGCTGAGCGATGAATTGGAGACGCTCGTGGACGTTCAGGAAGTCAGAAAGCTCGATGCCTATCTAAAACGCCTGTTTGGCAATCCGAAAATTCGGGTGGTGCCGCGGCCGAAGAAGGAAGACTCCGCCGAGGTCTATATCGGCGAGGAGTTCATCGGCGTTCTGTTTGTCGACGACGAAGACGACGACCGGTCGTTTCAGTTCCAGATGGCGATCCTCGAGGACGATCTGGTCGACGAAGGCTGAACCGCGTCGAATACCTTTCATGATGATCCGCTCGCGGTTGAGGCCGCGAGCGGATCATTTTTATGTCGGGACAGTTTGGATGCGTCAGCTATGCGCGCTGCGCAGTTGCGTGATCAAGCGATCCATGGCGGATACGACGTCGCGCCATTGAGGAAGCCAATCCCGCGGAAAGCGGAACGTCAGATCGACGCCGTCGATACGCTGTTCGGCAAGGCATGTTCCTGGCGTTTCCTGGTTGCGCGTGCACCGCGCAACGAATCTGGTCGCGTCGACCTGGCCGAGGAGCAGATCCTCCTGTTCATAAGGCGTCCCGTCGCGGAAGGGTTGCAGGGTCAGACCGTCGGCAACAGGTGTGATCGTCGGTTCGAGATAGCGTGGATAGATCGTCTGCAAGCGTATGTCCGGCGACATGGCGCCGTGATGCTCGGCGATAGACAGAAAGATGCGCTTGAGCGTGTCCTGCACGGCCTCTACCGATTCCGCACTGACGCGGCCCGGGACGCCTGGCGGGGCGAGCGAGGGATACTCGAAACTGAGATCAACGCGCTCCTGGGGCCCGGAATGGCGCTGGACCTTTTCCCGGATGGCCATCGGGGGGACGTTGAAGAGGATGCCGCCGATGTTGATCGGCAATTTGGCGGGAGCTTCGGGTTGCGCCCGTTGCCATGTCGGCCAGAGCAGATAAGCGACGAGGGCGATCGCGCTGATGCTGAGCAGGGCCGAGAGCAGCGCCATGCCGTAGTAGCGGCCTTGCGAGGGCCGCCGGCGCCGCTGGGAATTGGAAGGCGAGGTCAGTGTTGTCATGGCCCGGATCAGCCTGAAATCAGGAGCGCTCGGTCCTTGACCGAATCACCTTTGAATATGCCACGATGCGGTGGTTCGTGCGCCCTTTTGCAGACATCGGTCGCTGGATCTCGTTGGCGTCAGCGTCACACGTTAACCTTTTGTTAAGGAACAGGTGGCGGTCGGGGAGCGATTTTGCCAAGCATGATGCGCCGTTGGTGAAAGGGGCGCCCATGTCTCCGGATGCATTGAACTCGTTATTGTCGCTGCTGCTCGGATTTGCGCTCGCCGGCGCGCTGGTCAGCGGCTATCAGGCTTTCGTGCGGCGGCCAGCCGGCTTCGCACTGCTTCAGCAGGAGGCCGTCTCCCATTCATTCATGGCGGTTCCATTCCTCGTGTTCGCCGCGCCTTTCATCATCATGCGCAATACGATCCTCGGTCGCCGCCTCGAGCGGCGCCGTGTCGAGTTCGTGATGATGGCGACAGTGCTGTCCGGATTCTGGAGCCTGATGTCAGGGACCTTCGTCGTCATGACATTGCGCGCGGTCGGGGTTCTCGCCTGACGTTCCACGGCTCCGTGTTTTGCATTGGCGGGGTGCTGACGTAGCATCAGCGGCATCTGTAAATTTTGAGTCGGAGATCTCATGGCGATTTACGAACTTGACGGCCAAGCGCCGGAGCTTCCCGCTGATGGCAATTACTTCGTCGCCGAAAGCGCCGCGGTCATCGGCAAGGTCCGGTTGCTCGATGCCGCCAGCGTCTGGTTCGGTGCCGTGATGCGCGGCGACAATGAGTGGATCGAAGTCGGTGAGGGCTCCAATATTCAGGACAATTGCACCTGCCACACCGATCCGGGTTTTCCGCTGACCGTCGGGAAAAACTGCACCATCGGTCACAACGTCATTCTGCACGGATGCACGATCGAAGACGGCGCGCTGATCGGAATGGGTGCGGTCGTGATGAACGGCGCGCGTATTCGGCGCGGCTGCGTCGTCGGCGCCGGTGCGATCATCACAGAAGGCAAAGACTTTCCCGAACGCTCGCTGATCCTCGGCGCGCCGGCCCGCGCGATTCGGACCCTCGAGCCCGAACAGGTCGAAGCGATGACGCGCGGCGCGGGATTCTATGTCGCCAATGGTGCACGCTTCAGGAAAGGTCTGCGCAAGATCGGCTAGGCCGGTCGTTCGCATCACCGAGCGTGCTCCTCATCCCAAAAAAGTTGCGGCCAGCCTTGGGGGAGGCTGGCCGCGCGCGATCCGGTCTGGGGACGGGGAGGGGTGGGGACGACCGGGTCGCGTAGCTCCTTCGGTTAGCGGGCGCTGGCGGTGGCAACAGTGGAGTTTGGCTGGCCGAGCGAAACCCAGACGTTCGGGTCCGACTGCGACTGCCGTTTGATGAAGCGATAGCCAGTCTCGGTCCAGGCGACGACTTCTTCGTTCTGGTTGTCGAGAATGAACTCGCCCTTGTTGGTCTTCACTGTCAGTACGGCGTGTCCTTCGCCCTTCTTGTCGCGAACGACAGTAATGAGCAGAGCTTCGCGCGGCCAACCCGCATCGATCAGCATCTTGCGCTTGAGCAGCACATAGTCTTCGCAATCACCGTAGCCGTCGGTCGGCAGCGACCATTTTTCGACGACGCCCCAATGCTCCATGTCGGTCATGGGCTTGATCGTGTCGTTGACCCAGCGATTGACTTTGAGAAGATCTTTCCAGGCGGTTTGTGTCAGAACGATATCGCGGGCCTGTGTCTCGCCACCTCGGCATTCGCCGGGATTCTCGGCGCAGAATTCCACCCACCCGATCGGCGATCGCGCCGTGTCGCCAAGGCTGGCATATTGCAGACGCTCGTTGCCGGCATGCGCGGTCGTGATCAAACCAAACAGGACTGCGGCGATCGCAAGCCCTTTCCCCTGTCCCCGTTTAAACATTGTGGCCCCCGTTTTTTGTTGGGACCACTCTTCGCACAAAGGATTTGCAGCGCCGCTAAGTCAGCGAAGTGCAATTGACGCGAATACGCGTAAAGACTGGCACGATCTTGAGTTAGATTCGCTTCAAGTTTTACAGAACTGTATTTGATTCAAATTTGAATCATTAACGCGCTCAGTTCCGCAAATTCGAAGAGTTTTGCGATGCCTTGAGCGGCGCGTTAACGTTCACGCGCTGCGCGCGCAGGCGCGCCGGTGACATGAACAGTCATTGAAGAGCTTGAGGAGCAGGAACAGGGCGGCCGGGGCGTTTACCGGGCGGTGACGCTATCTTCCAGAGTTTCCGCAAGCTGCTCGTGCAGAAACTCCAAGGCGAAGCCTTCGTCGAGATGCCTGACGACCCGCGCCTGGACTTGTCCGAGGGAGACCAGCGACCTGATCGGCGGACGGTGCTCTGCCGCAACCGCCGCGCCGGACAGTGAAAGGTCGATGATCCGACAGGTCATGCGTTGACCGTCTTCCAACGTCAGAATCGCAATCGGATTGCGCGGGATGAGACGATCGTGCCGCCGATCTTCCGGCAGATTGAGGATGTCGCGATTGGCCAGCCAGGTGAGTTGCGCGGCGAGCTTGTCCCGCTTGCGCGGTGTCGCGCCCACCGTCATGGCGAAGCCGTTGTCGATGATGCGGGTGATCTTGCCTTCGACCCGGCCGACGTGATCGAGATAAGCGATGACGCGGTCGCCGACATTACCGATGCCGGGGGCCAACATCGCAAGGCCGCCGGGCGACATGTTGATGACCTGACACGGATACTCACGCCTGTCCGGCAGCATATAGCGCCCCAGCAGGTGAACTTTCACCCGCTGAAACCGCCGTCGCTCCTGAGCGATCGGATGCACGGACTGGGTTTGCGCAAGAGCCATACGTCCACCGGTTGGCCGGATGAGGGAGTATGGGTTAACCCTACGTTGCGCAGGGTTAACGAGGCGTTATCGCGGGTTCCGCCCGTTATGTCCGCCGGTCAGACCAGGCCCTCGTAAACCATCAAGCCTCGGGCGAGGGCGAGCTTGCGCAGGACCCTTGGACCGAACCGCTGCGGCGGATGGCCCATGTAGCGCCATGAAGTGAGAGTCAGCCGCCCCAAACTGTGTGCTCCGTCGAAGAATGGAACGAGAAGCCCCGTCAGGCTGACGGGGCTGTGAGCACGCGTGTTGAACGGTAGCAGCAACAGTTCGAGCGGGATCCGACGGCCATCCGCATCTTGTGCATGGATGCCGGCGACGGCGGCCAGCTTTTCCGCGGTCACGGCATCGAGAATTTCCTCGATCTCGACATGACTCACTGGCTCGAACAGGCTGGTGAACTCTTTCCCCTTCAGGTCCTCGCCCAACAAGGCGCAGACGCGCGTTCCAGCAACACGGAAGGGATAGCCTCCGGCAGGGTCGTAAGAGAGCACAAAGATGTCGCCGAGCAGTTCACGCACCGGACCCGGCTCAAGTTCGCTGCGGTCGGGCGCCGCGTTGTTGCCGCGCCTTTCGTCCCAATAAGCGAAGAATTCCCGGCTTGCTGGATGCTTCATGACTCGAACCTGACTCGCAGTTCGCCCGAATGGGACAAAGCTGTCCCGTCCTCATGCACTGCCGGTCTCCTTTGCTAGTTGTTACAGCAGCGTCTTGCAGCGTCCATGCCAGAGAACGGCCGCACCCGGATTTATGCGGTTAAGGTTAAATTAAGGATGTCCATTAGGATTTCGGTAACACTCCACCCGAACTTGCCTCCGGAGGACGAGGGCACCGCTGTCTGGGCGGGCGTTAACGATAGATTCACTGTGAGATTGGGGTTTGAGAAAATCCCGGTAGTATCAGGCGGCTCCATAGCTTTCGTGGCTCACGGAAACTTCGGTTTTGTAACTCTCGCAGGCTTCTCCAAGGGCTGGCAGAGGCAAACACCGGCAGGGTGGTTGAGAACAAAAGATCGGCCGGTCGCGCGGGGAGGGGTGGGGAGCCCTGGGCGGTCGGACTGACACAGGCAAGGCAGGGTTTTCTCAGGACCCTGCCTTTTCCTTTGCCGGTCGGTCGTCTGCAGTACCGGTATAATCTGCGGCCAGCGCCGTTCATGGGCTTGCGCCCGCCGCTCAAGCCGCCTATTGGGGCCCATCGCTCCGATGAGCCCTGCTTTTAGGCTTCCGACGTTGGACCCTCGCCTCCCGCCGCGTGAACCGATCCTGACGCTTCCCGGCGTGCTGACCGCTTATATTGGCATTCTGGTGCTGATCCACGTCATCCGCTCACTGCTGCCGCCGGAGTGGGACTATTGGGTGCTGGAGGTCTTCAGCTTCATACCGAAGCGTTACGATAGCTCGCTCCTGGCCATCCCGATTGCTGGCGGGACGGGGGCTAAGGTATGGACATTCCTCACCTATTCATTACTGCACGCCAGCCTGACCCACATCGTTTTCAACGTGCTGTGGCTATTGCCCTTCGGCAGCGCGGTGGCCCGCCGGTTCGGCGCCGTGCGGTTCTTCGCCTTCATGGCGGTGACCGCAGCGGCGGGCGCGGCTGCGCACCTGATCACCCACGAGCATGCCCTTGCGCCCATGATCGGTGCCTCCGCCTCGGTCTCTGGGACGATGGCTGCGGCGATCCGCTTTGCCTTCGTGCGGGGCGGCTTTCTGTCATTCCGACGGGGCGATGCGGAAGCCGCCGCCATGGTGCCGGCCCAGCCACTCCTGCGCGCGCTGCGCGACCCGCGTGTGCTCGGATTTCTGGCGGTATGGTTCGGCGTCAATATCGTCTTTGGCGTTGGTTCGATCGGAATGGGGACAGAGAACGTCTCGGTCGCCTGGCAAGCTCATATCGGCGGATTTTTTGCCGGCCTGCTGCTGTTCTCGCTGTTCGACCCCGTTCCGCGGCGCGGCTCCCGCGCCACAACGCCGTCCGTCTCCGATCCGCATTGAGCTCTTTCCGTCGACAGCACTGCGAGTCTCCAACTCTCTCACTCGGCGGTTTCGCGACGCGGTCGGCTTGCGAGGGAGAGGGATTTCATCCATCATCATGGCGCATTCAGGCGAAGCGGAGACGTTGCTCCTTGGGACGTCGGTCAACCTCGTCGCGTGAACGATCCGCGTTTGTTCGTCACATGCGCGTGAACTAAATCGGCGCTGAAAGGTTGCCTGAAAGCTGAGAGGTCGAGATCGCGTTGTCTCGTACCGCGCGATCGCTTTTTGGGAGGCGACTATGACTGTGCGCGCTATTCTCGATTCCAAGGGCCATCACGTTGTCAGCATCGAGCCCGACACCAAATTGTCGGACGCCATCAAGATCCTGGCGGATCGTCGTATCGGGGCCGTGCTGGTGATCAAGGATCAGCGAATCGAAGGCATCCTCTCTGAGCGCGACATCGTACGCGTGCTGGGAGCGCGTGGCGCTGCAGTGCTGGACGAGCCGGTGCGCGAGGTCATGACCCGCAAGGTCATCGGTTGCCGCGAGAAGGACACTGTTGCCGAAATCATGGAGCGCATGACTTCAGGGAAATTCCGTCATCTCCCGGTTCTGGAAGGTGAGAGACTCGTCGGACTGATCTCCATCGGCGACGTCGTCAAATGGCGTGTCATGGAGTTCGAGCGCGAACAGGAAGCTCTGCAGGATTATATCAAGACGGCCTGATGACGGCTGACCCGTCATCGGAGGTGCCGGTCATCTATTCGCTCGGCGTCTCTGCTTCGGCGGCGGCTGTGGCATTCGCGGCCACAACGGGTTCGGTCGTCGCGCCAGGCGCGAGAATTTCGATAGCCTCGTAAATGGCTTCGATCGCACGTTCCGCCGCGCGCGCCCCGTGAGCGATTGTCTCTTCGGCGCGATGGAATTCGAACCAGCCGATCTGGCCGACCCGTGGCGCGATGAGCAGGTCAGGGGGATCGCCGGCAAGTCGCGCGCGCGTGATGCGATCCTGCATGATGTTGAATGCGTCGATCATGACGGTCGAGATGCCGGGACGCCCGCCACCGCCGAAGAACTCGCGCTTCATCGTTCTTTCGGGCGAGAAGAATTTGCCGAAGCCACGCTTCTGCGGTGGTGGTTCGTCAATGCTGGGCGGGGGTGGCTCGGCCGCGGTGCCGTGCGAGAAAATCGTTGTGGCATGTCCGAAGACGTCGGTGCTGAGATTGGCGGCAATGACGATCTCGGCGCCCAGCGCGCGGGCCGCCGAAACCGGCACAGGGTTCACCAGGGCGCCATCGACCAGCCAGCGATCTCCGACCAGAAAGGGTGAAAAGATTCCGGGCAGTGCAAACGAGGCGCGCATCGCGTCAACGACGCGCCCGTGCGTGAGCCAGATTTCGTGGCCGGTGCGGACCTCTGTTGCAACCGATGCGAACTTGATCGGAAGATCTTCAATCAGCGTTTCGCCCAGTGCGGCCTCAAGTTGTGCCGCCAGCTTGTCGCCCCCGATCAGTCCGGATCCGTTCAGTTTGATATCCAGATAGCCGAGAATATTGCGCGGCTGCAGTCCGCGCGCCCATTCTTCCAGCTTGTCGAGATGGCCGGTCGCGTAGGTGCCTCCCACCACAGCGCCGATCGAGGTTCCAACGACCACATCCGGAACGATGCCGTGCGCGATCAGCGTCCGGAGAATGCCGATATGAGCGAAGCCGCGCGCCGCGCCGCCGCCGAGCGCCAAGCCGACGACGGGTCGCCGCGTTGGGCCCAGGCCGACTTTGGCGCGGGTGTGGTTGCTGTTTTGCGATCTCGCCATCAGGCTCTCAAGCACAGCGTGACTCCCGATCTACCGCCTCGGCCACGCGATCCACCCGAAATTCGCACGTTTCGAGCCGATGCGCCCGTGGGTCTGGTTTCGCACCGCGCACGAGCTATGCTTCGCGCGACGGGCAGAAGCACCTTCAACTGACGCTTGGATAGGCCGGTTGAGCTGGAAATGCCAGTGCCGTCGCTGAAACGCAGTTATTCTGTTTCGAAACCGTGTTGGCGGCTGCGGTTGTGTGTTGGCTGTCGGATCGGCATCGCGAACGTGGCAAGAGGCTTGAATTTGCCGTGTTTTAAGTCAAAAAGCTGGCCGATGAGATTGTTGGGCAGGACAAGCGGCAGATCGGGACGACTCACGGGAATGAAGGCGATCCTCGCCGGCCTGTGTCTGCAGATCTGCATGTCGCCTGCGGTGGCCCAGCTCTTCAGTGATCGCCCGCCGCCGATTCCACCGGCCTCGGTTCCTGAGGCGCCGGCCGCGCCCGCCATCAGCCTTGCTCCACCGTCAGGACCGGCGTCAGCGCCATCCTTGCCTGCTGTGGTCACGCAACCGCCGGTTTCGGCCGCCATTCCGCCTGCAGCCGCTCTTGCACCGAATGCAGCGGCGGCGCCGAATCACGCCGTCCTGGCTTTGACAGCGCGCTATGGCAGGGATCTGCCGGTGATCAACGGCGGTCTGGTCTGGCGCGTCTTTGCCGACAAGCCGGACGAGAACGGAGCATTCAAGCTGATCCGCGAGGATCGCGGCGCGACGCCGAACATCGCTCTGCCGCCGGGCAACTATATCGTTCACGTCGCGCTGGGGCTCGTCACCGCGGCGCGGCCCGTCAGCGTTCGTTCGGAGACCGATCGCGAATCCTTTCTGCTCCCGGCGGGCGGCCTGCGCATCGAAGGCCGTGTCGGCACGTCGAAAATTCCGGCCAACCAGATTTCGTTCAGCGTCCACAAGGGCAGTCAGTTCGATTCCGGCGGTGAGACGCCCGCCCTGGTTCCCAATGCCACGCCCGGCGACGTCGTGATCCTGCCGGAAGGCACCTACAACATCATCTCGAATTACGGTGACGCGAATTCGGTGGTCCGCTCCGATATCCGCGTGCAAGCCGGCAAACTGACCGATGCCACGATCACGCATCGCGCCGCGGTAATCACCCTGAAACTGGTCAGCGAAAAAGGCGGCGAGGCGCTCGCCAACACCGCGTGGTCCGTCATCACGCCGGGTGGTGACGTCGTGAAGGAATCAATCGGCGCGTTTCCGCGTGTGATCTTGGCGGAAGGTGAGTACCGCGCCATCGCCAAGAATGAGGGCAAGGTGTTCGAACAGGCCTTCAACGTCGTCAACGGCGTCGACCGCGAAGTCGAGGTGGTCGCGCGATAGCCGAGCGAACGATCTGATCGTTCAGAATCGCGTGACGATATCCGCAAGAGCAGGACGCGGTCGATCCTCGTTGTTCTTCTCCGCGCCGCCGATGTGGATGAAGCCGACCAACTGTTCCTCGGCTTTAAGCCCCAATCCGGTGAGCACATCGCGATCGTAGGCAAACCAGCCGGTGAGCCAGTTCGCGCCATAGCCAAGGGCGGTTGCCGCCGTAACGATATTGAACGCGCAAGCTCCCGCGGAAAGCTGCTGTTCCCACGGCGGGACCTTGGGATGCGTTTTGGGTGAACTGACCACGGCGATCACGAGCGGCGCTTCCGAAAGACTTTCGCGAGCCCGCTTCACATCGTCGGCGGGCGCTTCCGGATTCCGCCGGGCGTAGACATCGGCGATGATGTCGCCCGCGCGGGCCCGCGCATCACCTTGGAAAATGATGAACCGCCACGGCGCGAGCTTGCCATGATCCGGCACGCGGGCGCCGATGGTGAGGATGGTTTCGATCTCGCTTTCGCTGGGAGCGTTGCCGGTCATGTTGCGCGGTTTGACCGAGCGACGGGTCTTCAGAAAATCAATGATGCCGGACATGTCTTGTGAGCAAATCCTCTGCAGGTGATCAAAATGGCTGATCGCGTCCATCGCGGATGTAACGCCGACGTCGTCCGATGCAAGACCGGACGAGGCATTTCGATGCAATCTAAAGACCGTGTGACGCGGCTTCGGCGCGAGCTCGCTTGACATCGGGCGGCGTGGCCTCTTCGACCAGCGCCGCCAACGCGTCCTCGAGCGACATCACGGTCTGGCCGTCGCGGCCGAGCCGGCGGATCGATACCGAATGGGTTTCGGCCTCCTTCTTGCCGACCACGAGCAGCGCCGGAATCTTCGCCAGCGAATGCTCGCGGACCTTGTAGTTGATCTTCTCGTTGCGCAGATCGAGTTCGACGCGCAGTCCCGCGCGTTTTGCCGCCTCGGCCACCCGCTTGGCGTACTCGTCGCCTTCCGAGGTGATCGTGGTGACAATTGCCTGCACCGGCGCGAGCCACAGTGGGAAGTGCCCGGCGAAGTGCTCGATCAGGATGCCGGTAAATCGCTCCATCGAGCCGCAGATCGCGCGATGAACCATGATCGGAATCTTCTTCGAGCCGTCAGCATCGATGTAGAACGCGCCAAACAGCCCCGGCAGGTTGAGGTCAACCTGCGTGGTGCCGCATTGCCAATCGCGGCCGATGGCATCGCGCAGTACATATTCGAATTTCGGCCCGTAGAACGCGCCTTCGCCCGGATTGATCGCAGTCTTGATCCGGCCGCCCGATTTGCTCTCGATCTCGCGCAGCACGGTCGCCATCACCCGCTCGGCATGATCCCAGCTCTCATCGGTGCCGACGCGCTTCTCCGGCCGCGTCGACAGCTTGACCACGATATCGCCGAAGCCGAAATCCGAATAGGTCGAGAGGATCAGTTCGTTGATCTTCAGACACTCGTCGGCGAGTTGCTCCTCGGTACAGAAAACATGGGCGTCATCCTGCGTGAAGCCGCGTACCCGCATCAATCCATGCATGGCGCCGGACGGCTCGTAGCGGTGCACCACACCGAACTCGGCGAGCCGCAGCGGCAGGTCGCGATAGCTTTTCAGGCCATGCTTGAAAATCTGCACGTGGCCCGGGCAGTTCATCGGCTTCAGCACAAACCAGCGCTTGTCCTCTGCCTCGTCCCCCGCCGATTGAGCCGCGAACATGTTCTCGCGATACCAATTCCAATGGCCGGAGGTTTCCCAAAGCACCTTGTCGAGAATCTGCGGCGCGTTGACCTCATCGTAGTCGCCGGCGAGGCGTCGGCGCATGTAGGCCACCAGCGTCTGGAATAGCGTCCAGCCCTTGGCGTGCCAGAAGACGACACCTGGCCCTTCCTCCTGAAAATGAAACAGATCCAGTTCGCGGCCGAGCCTGCGATGGTCGCGCTTCTCGGCTTCCTCGATCTGCTTCAGGTAAGCATCAAGATCCTCCTGCTTGGCGAAGGCGGTGCCGTAGATGCGGGTCAGCATCGGATTGTTGCTGTCGCCCCGCCAATACGCGCCGGCAACCTTCATCAGCTTGAAGGCATTGCCGATCTTTCCGGTCGAGGTCATGTGGGGACCACGGCATAGATCGAACCAGTCGCCCTGGAAGTAGATCTTGATCGGTTCGTCGCCGGGAATGGCGTCAACCAACTCGACCTTGAAGGTTTCGCCCTTGTCGCGGAAGACCTGTTTGGTTTTCTCGCGGTCCCAGACCTCTTTGGTGAACGGCTGATCGCGCGCGATGATCTCGCGCATCTTCTTTTCGATCGCCGTGAAATCGTCGAGCGTGAATGGCTCGTTGCGGAAGAAATCGTAATAGAATCCGTTCTCGATCACCGGGCCGATCGTCACTTGCGTGCCCGGCCATAGCGTTTGAACAGCTTCCGCCAGCACATGCGCGCAATCGTGGCGGATCAATTCCAGCGCGCGAGGATCGTCGCGGTTGATGAATTCGATGGTGGCGCTTCGCTCGATCGGATCGGCGAGGTCGGTCACCTCGCCATCAAGCGCCATCGCGACGGTCCGCTTGGCGAGCGAAGGCGAAATACCTTTGGCGATTTCCAGGCCGGTGATGCCTTTGGTGAAGTCGCGTCGGGCGCCATCGGGAAAGGTGAGGGTGATGTTCACGGATTCGAGAGGCTTGAGATTGGCGAGGCCGAACTGGAATCCGGACGGGGGCGTACTGGGCATTCTGATCTCCTCAGGCTCACTCCCGCGAACGAGCGCGGGTAAGCGGAAAGCAGGGGTATAGCAGCCGCGAGGCGACTTGCAACGGTCGAAACCGTCAGCCGTCGTAGGACGGCGCCAGGGCAACAATGCGGTCCCGACGAAAGTTGCGGGACAGTCCGTGCGAAATTACATGCAAATGCATCAAAACCATGATAGGCTCCAGTTCGTGAAGTCCACATTTGCCCCCACCGCATTGTTGCTTGGCAATTTTGTCATCGGCACCTCGATCATGGGGCCGGGTGGCATGCTGGGCGAATTGTCGGCTGGCCTCGGCGTTTCGATCCGCGATGCCGGCTTGTTGATCACGTTCGGTGCGGCGGTCCTATGTGTCTGTTCACCGCTGAGTGCCTGGCTGACCGGACGTTTTGACCGCCGCAAGTTTCTTAGCGGCCTGGTCTTGCTGCTGGCCCTGGCCAATCTGGCGTCGGCTTTCGCTCCCAGCTATGCGACTTTGATGGTGATCCGCCTGCTGATGATGGTCGTCGCCGCGCCGTTCACGCCGCAGGCGGCGGGGACCGTCAGCCTGATCGTGCCTGCGGAAAAACGTGGCAGTACCATCGCCTATATTTTTCTCGGCTGGTCGCTGGCTGCGGCCGCCGGATTGCCGATGGTGACCATGATCGCCAGCTATGCCGGCTGGCGGATGGCCTTCGGTTGTATCGCCGTGCTGTCGTTCGTAGGCTTCTTGCTGTTGTTCTGGCGCCTGCCGCCACGCGTCAACGGCGTCGCAGTCGAACTCAAGACCTGGGTTGCGCTGGGCCGTAATTCTCTGGTGATAGCCCTCCTGCTGATCACGATGTTGCAGATGTCGGGTCAGTTCATCGTCTTCACTTTCATGGCGCCGCTGCTGACCCGCCTTGCCGAAGCGTCGCCTGCGGCGATCGCGGTGGTGTTCTCGCTCTATGGCGTCTTCGGATTCGTCGGCAATGTCATGGCGACGCAACTCGTCGATCGCTGGGGCGGGTATCGCACCTCGCTGCTGTTTGTGGTCATCCTGCTCGCCGGCATGACGGTCTGGGCGATTGGCGCCGGCGCCCTGGCGCTGATGGCGATCGGTGTCAGCATCTGGGGCCTGGGGTTTGCCTCGACCAATTCGATGCAGCAGGTGCGTCTTGTTGGTGCGGCGCCGCCGTTCGCCGGTGCCTCGGTCTCCTTGAATACGTCGGTGCTCTATGTCGGCCAGGCCATCGGTTCGGCGATCGGCGGGATCCTGTTTGCGCGCGATATGCTGTTCACGACCGGATACGTCGCCGTTGTCTTTGTTGTCGCGGCGCTATTGCTGGTGCTGATGACGCGGCGCCTTGAAAGCGTGGCCCCATCTGCGGACGGCGCCGTAAGGTGACCAGCCGCGGCGCTTCGCCCTGCGTCATCTACGGCATCCGCAAGGTCCATCGCATCAGTTTTCGGTGTCGTTGACACCGCGCCATCGGCCATAACGCCACGGCACGTACCATCGCGCGGCGGAGGGCGTCTGTTGAGGAACATTGTCGATGCCGAAGGTCCCCCACGGCTGGCAACGCAGCAATCGAGCCAGGGTCATCCAGCCGCCAGCCCAAAGGCCGAAGCGGCCGATGGCCTCATCGGCGTACATGGAGCAGGTGGGCACATGACGACAGTTGTAGCCGACCAGCGGCGAGAGCGTATGGCGATAACACCATATCGCCGCTTGTCCGGTGCGACGCGGCAGCCTTTGAAGGCGAGCGGCGCAATCTGCGCAGAAGCGAGTCATGCCATTCCTGTCGTCGCCAGTTCCGCGTGGGAACCGAAGTATTTGCATTTGCGACACACTTTCCGAAATATCGCATGTTTGATGCCGCGAAGCAGCAAAAGACCATTGGAGGCTTGTCTGCGCGCGGGTACCTTGATTTATGACGGTTTGATGCGCTGCATAAGCTGGCCGCCTTCAACACAGGCGGTCGGGAAGGAGATTGAGTGAGCATCGCTACTTCGCTTCGGGTTCGTCTTTCAGCGATGTTCGTGATCGCCCTGGCCGCGACTGCGCTGGGCTTTATCGCCGCTGCGGCATGGCCGGCGCGCGCCCGAGATATTGTCGACATCCGCAAGCTGCCGATGCGGTTTGAATGGGTTCCCTGTCATGACCGATGTCGCGGCTGGGTCAGCGCCACCGGCGTGATCACTGCGGATACACCTAAGGCATTCGAGGATTTCGCGCGCGACCACGATCTGACGGGCGCGACCATTGTTCTCGACTCGAGCGGCGGTTCGGTGAACGACGCGATCGCGCTGGGCCGCAAATGGCGGGCGCTGGGCATGCTGACCACCGTCGGCGCGACCGTGGATCGTCCCAAGCCGGTGATTGGAGTTGCCAGTGTAGCTCCCGATGCCTCGTGTGAGTCCATGTGCGTGTTCCTGCTGTTGTCCGGCAAAGAGCGCTATGTGCCGCCGGGCGCTCGCGTCCGCGTGCATCAGATCTGGATGGGCGACCGGGCCGAAGACGCCCGTGCGGCCAGCTATACGGCGCAGGACCTGATGATCGTGGAGCGCGATATCGGCCGCCTCGCCAAGTACACGTTCGATATGGGCGGAGCCGGCGACTTGCTGGAACTGGCGCTCAGCATTCCGCCGTGGGAGGCCTTGCACGAATTGTCTGCCGCGGAATTGCGACGGACCAATATCGTGACCACGGATCGGGTCGCGGACGTGTTCCCGGTGATGAAAGCAGACCCGGGCACCCCAGTGGCGGCGCTGCCGAGCAAGCCTATCCAGGATCGGTTCGTGAGCAGCGCAGTTAACGCGCAACCGGCCGTCTCGACGGCCGCGGCAACGACCAAGACCGCTGAAGCATGGGTGCCCGTTCGACCCCAGGCGCAGCCGGCGCCTGCGAAGGTTCAATAAAGGTTCAACAAACGAGCGCCGTCAGCTTTCGACGCTGGAAAGCCGGGCGGCCTTGGCCTCGATCTGTCCGATGGCGTCGACCACCGCGTCGAAGGTCAACATGGTGGAGGCGTGGCGGGCCTTATAGTCCCGGACTGGTTCCAGCAGAGCGATATCGGCCCATTTCCCCTCCGGGGGGCGGCCGTTTTCCTTCAGCATCCGGCGGACCGTCTCGCGGAGTTCACGCAGCTCGCTCGCCGTCGACCCGACGACGTGCTGGGCCATGATTGCGGAGGAGGCCTGACCTAGCGCACAGGCTTTTACGTCATGAGCGAAGTCGGTCACCACCGGGCCATCCATCTTGAGGTCGACCTTGACGGTCGAGCCACACAATTTTGAATGGGCGGTGGCGGAGGCATCGGGAGAGTCGAGCCGGCCAAGTCGTGTAATATTCCCGGCAAGGGCGATAATGCGCTTATTGTAGACGTCGTTCAGCATGGCGTGGCAGCCCGGACTTGCGCCGATTGATCGGACGCTCCGGCATCCGCTCTTGGCGGCCCGGTTCACTACCCTATATAAGTGGCGGAACGAGAAAATACAGCCTCGTCAAGCTCCCGCCGGGTTTTACGACCATGCTGGCGGGGATGATACTCTCGAGCATGGTGGGACTCAGGCGTCCGGCGGCATCGATCGCCCCGTCTGCCCGGTGACACTCCGGCCGCTGGGCCGGTCGAACGGAGAGAAGATGGACGCATTGATCAAACCGCTACGAACAGCCAAGACCCCCGATGACAAGACTGCGGCCGAGGTGAAAGCCGGTGACGCGCGCTTGCCTGAAGGACGGCCAGCCCAGCTCGACCCCGCCGATTATCTCGAAGCTGCCGTTCGCCCCGACCAGGTGAGGCCGACTCGAGCTGAGGCGGAGCAGGCGGTCAAAACGCTGCTCTCCTACATCGGCGAGAATACCGAGCGCGAGGGGCTGCTGGACACGCCGCGGCGGGTCGTCGAGGCATACGACGAATTGTTCCAGGGCTATCAGCAGTGCCCGACGGAGGTGCTGAACCGCACCTTCGGCGAGACTGCCGGCTATGACGACTTCGTCCTGGTCCGGGATATTCCGTTCACCTCGCATTGCGAACACCACGTCATGCCGTTCTACGGGCGCGCCCATATCGCCTATGTGCCGGTGGAGCGGGTGGTCGGATTATCCAAGCTGGCGCGCCTGGTCGACATCTTCGCGCATCGCCTGCAGACGCAGGAGCATCTCACCGCGCAGGTGGCTGCCGCGATCGACGAGGTGTTGAAGCCGCGGGGCGTTGCCGTGATGATCGAGGCCGAGCACACCTGCATGTCGGTGAGAGGCGTTCGCAAGCATGGCTCCTCCACCCTGACCACGCGCTTTACCGGTATCTTCCGCGACAATCATGCCGAGCAGGCGCGATTCATGTCGGTAGTGAGGGGGCCTCAGCGATAGGCAACCACCACGCGAGGCTCGACGCTCCAAAGTCCGGCGAAACAAGGGCTTGCGCTATCATCCGGAACTGATTTCTCCCCGGAGGGGTGATCCTGTCAGTCTGTGATCGCCTGACGTCGTTTTTGCCGTCTGAAATCATCTGAAACATGATGGTTTTTGGTTATCTCGCTGTATATTCATATCTATTGAACCTTTCGCTCCTCTTCGAGGTCGTCATGTCCGCTGCAAATAATGAAATCGAAGAGGGGCTGAGGCTGCGTCCGAAATTCGATGCGGCCGGGCTTGTCACCTGCGTCACCACCGATATCGCGACCGGCGAGGTGCTAATGGTGGCGCACATGAATGAGGAGGCCCTGCGCCGGACCATCGCCAGCGGCGAGGCTTGGTACTACAGCCGTTCCCGTGCCGCGCTATGGCGGAAAGGCGAGAGCTCCGGGCATGTCCAGCGTGTCGCCGAGTTGCGCGTCGATTGCGACCAGGACGCGGTGTGGCTCCGTGTCGAGCAGATCGGTGGCGCGGCCTGCCATACCGGCCGGCGGTCCTGCTTCTATCGTGCGGCCCTCCGGGGCGGCGACGGCGAACTGAAGTTCGTCGATGCCGATCAGGTTTTCGACCCCGCGAAGGTTTACGGCCAATCTTCCTGAGTACCTGACCGGATGAATCCGTCCCCCCGTTGAAGGAACGGCGTCATCGTCGCGCTGGCTCTGCTTAACCCGCCATTAACCATGTTTGGCCAGGGTGAGTTTGATTGACGGCGACGGGCCGCCCGGCAGCACGCCGCTTTCGGTCTCGTCGGCGGAACGCGCCGCTTCGTGCCGGGGCAATCAGGTGTGGAGAGCAGGCAGCAGCAGATGACGGTCGATGCCGCAAGCGCCATTGCCAGCGCCAGCACGACGCGTAGTCGTGTGACCGGCGCCATTCAACAGGCGGCAGCGGCGACCGGCACCAGCTTCGAATATCTGCTCGCCACGGCCAAGATGGAGTCCAATTTCGATCCGACCGCGGCGGCGTCGACGTCATCGGCGCGGGGATTGTTTCAGTTCATCGATCAGACCTGGCTCGGCACGGTCAAGGAGGCCGGTCCCGCGCTCGGCTACACGCAGTATGCTGACGCGATCACGCGTTCGCCGTCCGGCGGCTACTCCGTAAGCGACCCGACGCTGCGCAAGGCAATTTTGGACCTGCGCAATGATCCGGCTGCCAGTGCCGCCATGGCTGGCGTGTTGACGCATTCCAACAGCTTCAAGCTAATCGGCCAGATCGGCCGGCGCCCGACCGACAGCGAACTCTACATGGCGCATTTCATGGGTGTCGGCGGCGCCGCCAAACTGATCAGCAGCGCCGAGAATAGTCCGCATGTGAGCGGCGCCCAGCTTTTTCCCAACGCAGCCGCGGCCAATCGTTCGATCTTCTACGATCAGAGTGGACGGGCGCGCAGCGTGTCCGAAGTCTACGCGGTATTGTCGTCGCGCTATGCAGACGCGGCGCGTTCAAACGCGACGCGAACGGCGATGGCCTCGGCGGGGACAACGTCGGCAGCGGCCGCGACGGCCTATGCACCGGTCGATAACGCCGCCTATCTCTCCAGTTTTCCCGATACCCGCCCGGCGCGCGCGACCACCGGTGCGGGACAGGCGCAGGATGTCTCGTTCCGCACACTGTTTCAGACCGGGACGCGCTCGGAGCCGGTGTCGCAGGCTGTTCAACAGCTTTGGGCCAACAGCCCTTCGGGCAATGCAGCATCTGCGGCTCTGACAACGGAGCCGCAGATCCGTCCGCCGCGCCCGTTTGATCTATTCAGCGATCGCGCCGGGACCTTCAGCAGCTAGCTTGCATATCCGCCTGCCATTCGTCCGCGCGCCAGTTCCTTAACAAAAACTCGAGCCGCGCACATGGTTATGGTGAACCCTTTGTTAAGCGTCATGGTTTATTTTTTCTGACACTGCATTGTTGTGTCCTTTGTCTTGCTGTTGCGTGGCCGGAAGTAACATGATCGTTCGGCAGTTTATTTCCTGGGTTCGCACCGCATCCGCCGGTGAGCGTGCTGAAGCTACACGATCGCTCGCACGCGCTTGGCTGATCTCCGATCTATCCGATGATGATCGGGCCGCCGCGGAAGGCGCGCTGTTGATGCTGCTGGATGACGCTTCGCCCTTGGTTCGTCAGGCCATGGCTGAAGTATTCGCCCACAGCGCCCATGCGCCGGCCGCTATCGTACAGGCTCTCGCGCTGGATCAGGCATCAGTGGCGCTACCTATTCTTGAACACTCGCCGTTGCTGATCGATGCCGATCTGGTCGATCTTGTCGCGACTGGAAGTTCAAACGTGCAATGCGCGATTGCGCGGCGGGTCAGGTTGCCGGCGTCTGTCTGCGCCGCTATTGCGGAAGTCGGATCGGCGGCCGCGGCGCTTGAGCTGATTGAAAACCCGCACGCAATGCTGGCGCCGCTTTCCTGGGATCGCATTGTCGCACGCCACGGCCATCTCGCCGCGATTCGCGAAGCCATGCTGACATTGGACGGTCTGCCGCCATCTACGCGACTGACGTTGGTTGCCAAGCTTTCCGAAACGCTGGCGCAATTTGTTGTCGCGCGCCGATGGCTGAGCGCCGATCGTGCGGAGCGCATTGTCGGCGAGGCGCAGGATCGCTCCGCAGTGAATCTGGCTGCCCGCTCGCGGGGCGATGACCTTCGTCAATTGGTAGGCCATTTGCGCGCCACGGGACAGCTTACGGCCGGCCTGATCTTGCGCGCGCTGCTGTCGGGCAATGTCGAGCTGTTTGATCATGCGCTGACAGAATTGTCTGGCCTGCCATCCAGCCGCGTCGCGGCGCTGCTTTACGGTCGCAGCGAGGCCGGCCTGAACGCCTTGCTGACCCGGGCGGGATTGCCGCCATCGACATTTCCGGCGTTCCGCGCCGCGATGCAGGCAACGGGCGAGATCGGATTTGTTGGCACCGTCGATGGCGCGGCGCGGCTGCGACGCCGCATGGTAGAGCGCGTGCTCACGCGATGCGAGACGGACGCGGATGTGTCGGAGCCGCTTCTCATCCTGCTCCGGCGGTTCGCCACGGAATCGGCGCGTGAAGAGGCTCGGGTCTTCTGCGATCAACTGGTCGCAGATGAGATCGAGCTCATGCCGGACAATCAGCGGATCGCCGCATAAGATCGTCAGTTCTCAATGCGGGTCGCGCGGCGATGAGGAAGGCGCAGCGCTACAAGACCAACGTCTTGCGTGCTAACCGCACGTCACGCGTCGACGACGGAGAACTTAATCGCCCGGCACGATGCTGGGAGCCAGAATGGCTTCGAGATGCTCCGGCCGATCCTGATTGACGGCCATCAGATATTCGTCGGCAATGCTGCGGAGCCGCGCGCTCAAGGTCTCCGCCACGCCGATCCGATCGATAGTGGTCTGCTCACGGACGATGGCCTGAATGGCCTGGACATGATGAGCGAGGAGATCGGCGGGCACGCGTGTCATGTCGGGGGCGTGTTCGATGATGCGGCAGAGGCTCTCGGCGGCGGCGCCGGCAGCGGCATAGCCGAATGTCGCGGCATCGCCCTTGATGTCATGTGCGGCGCGAAACAGCTCTTCCTGCGCGGCCGTGGTGAAGCCATTCTTGAGCATGGCGGAATAGGCTGCAGCAAGACGGTTGCATTCGACGGTCATCCAGGCTTCGAATTCGCCAGATAGATCCGCGAGGGCTCGCTCGGCGCGTGCGACCGGATCGTCGGGCTCATCGCCTTCGACGTATTGCACCACATGCCGCAGAGGATTCGGCTGTGAGATGACGTGGTGATCGGGATACGCCTTGATGTCCGGCGCGGGCAGGTTAGGCTTGGCCATTATTCAATCCCTCGAGCGGACTATCCAGGAATCCGCGCCTTATCCATCAAGGATGGTTGCTGCAGAATTTCGACTTTACCGCCGGTGCGGCGCTCGGGTCCGACATAGGAGGCGTTGGTGTTCCGCCGCCGGTCCGGGCCGAAATAATTCTTGGTTTTGATGAAGGGCCGCGGATTGGTGACGACGTTCATGATCCGCTGATAGAGCCCCTTCGCAGAGATCGGCTTGGCCAGAAACTCGGTGACACCGGCGTCGCGCGCCATCGTCACGCGCCGTTTCTCGGAATGCCCGGTCAGCATGATGATCGGTGCGTAGGGATTGCCGTTGGCGTCCGGCTGCCGGATCATCTGCGCCAGTTCGAGGCCGTCGAAGATCGGCATCGCCCAATCGGTGATGACGATGTCCGGCACGTAATGGGTGAACATTTCCAGCGCGGTTGCGCCATCCTCGGCCTCGTAGACTTCGCGCGCGCCAAACGAATGCAGCAGCGTGCGCAGAATCCGGCGCATGTGCGGATTGTCGTCGCAGACCAGGAAACGGAGCTTGTTGAAATCGATCCGGTACATCAAGCGGCTCTGACGCGGCGCCGGCAAAAGGCCGGTGTACGCCGCGTTAACTATATGCGGGCGCCGTTAAGGAATGGTTGCCAGATCGCCGTTCGGACCAGGATCTAGTAACCGAACTGCTCGCTGAGAATGCGCTCCTCGAGGCTGTGGCCGGGATCGAACAGCATGCGCATCGAGATCGTCTTGTCGGACAGGATTTCCACCCGCACGGCATCGCGCGCCTCATCGTGATCCGCCACGGCTGCGACCGGACGCTTCTCGCTTTCCAGGACGTCGATGACCACGAAAGCATTATCGGGGAGGAGAGCACCGCGCCAGCGCCGGGGCCGGAACGGGCTGATCGGCGTGAGTGCCAGCAGGGCCGCGTTGATCGGCAGGATGGGCCCTTGCGCCGAGAGGTTATAAGCCGTCGAGCCCGCCGGCGTTGCCACCATGATGCCGTCGGCGACCAGTTCAGCCATGCGCTCGCGCTCGTCCACCAGGATGCGCAGGCGCGCTGCCTGGTGCGTCTGACGGAAAACGGAAACCTCGTTGATAGCGTGATGCAAATGCACGTTGCCGCGAATATCGGTGGCCCGCATCAGCAACGGATGAATGACGGTGTCGCGTGCAGCGGCGATGCGCGCGTAGAGATCCTCGGAGCGGTATTCGTTCATCAGAAAGCCGACGGTGCCGCGGTGCATGCCGTAGATCGGTTTTCCGGAACGCATCAGTTGATGCAGCGTCTGCAGCATCAGGCCGTCGCCGCCCAGGGCAACGACGACGTCCGCCTTGGAGGGGAGATGATTGCCGTAGGTCTTGACGAGTTCGGCGAGCGCCTGCTGCGCTTCCGGGCTCGATCCGGCGACAAAGGCAATCCGATCATATCGCTTGGGCGTCGTCATGAAAGATGAGCCTGGGTGCGGCTGCCGCGGATAAGAAGATGCGTTCGAGGTCGTCTATACGAGGTTGACAGAATTTGTCGAGCCGTTCTCGGTTTATTCGGTTTCTGGCGAGGCTAGTTGCGGCCATGCAGTCGGATCGGACATCGATACCTGGCGCAGCTCGCGCCTCGCGATCGTGACAAACAATTCATCGAGATGAACGAACTCCGGGCCACAGCTTCAGTTCGGGTTCAGCCGCGTCTGGTTACGCTCATACCATGATCGACGAACCCCGGCCATTTCGACCGGTCAACTTCGTGATCGAACAGGAGATGACCATGCTGAAGACGATTTCTGCCGCGCTGTTCGCCGTTTCCGTATTGGCTGCGCCGGCGATGGCGGCCGGCCCATTCCATATCGCGAACAAGACCCACGCCATCAGTGCTCATCATGTTAGCGGTAAAGTGCTCAATGCTCAGGCCCGCATGCACAAGCATCGGATTGTTCGTCACCACCATCAGATCCGTAAGCACCACACCCATAAGCCGGCCATCGTGCATCGCGGTCATCGGCATTGAGCGCAGGCGCAGCCCGTCAAAGCGGGACGCGGGCAGGGCTTTCCGTTCCGGATGCCTTGCCCGTTTACGCCGGATGACTACAGGAATTCGTCCGCGATGGCGTCGAAACCGCGTCGCCACGCCAGCGCGTGGTCGGGATCGAGCGGAATAGCTTCCGAGGCCATCCGGACGATGACCAGTTCGGCATCGGGATGAATGTAGATCCATTGGCCGTGAATGCCGAGCGCACAAAGAACGCCCTGATCCCGGTCGATCTGATACCATTTGCTGCGATAACTCGCGCCCGGGAATAATTCCGCGAAATCGCCGCGTGCCCAGGCTGCGGTCGAGTCGTATTCATTGATATCGTCGATCCACCATCCGGGCACGACCTGGCGGCCATCGGTGCCCACGCCCCGCCTGCGCATCATCTCGCCGAAGCGTGCCAGGTCGCGTGGGGTCACGCAGATGCCGCCGGCGGCACGCATCGCGCCGTGCGAATCCACGGTGATATAGCCATCATGTTCGGCGCCGAGCGGCCCCCAGAGATACTCGCTGAGGATATCCGACAACGGCTGATCGCAAGCCCGCTCGAACACCCAGCCGAGCACGTCGGTGTTTGTCGAGACATAGTGGAAAATGTCGCCATGTCGTTTGCCGTCGGACTTCATGGTTGCGAGAAAGCGGCGCACATGGGTCGGCTCGCGCCCGGGCGGGGGAATATCCCAGCCCATGGCATAGCGATACCGGATCACGTCGCCATCAGGGTCGTTATAATCCTCGGTGAATCTGATACCGACGACCATATCGAGCAGGTGGCGGACCGTTGCATCCCCATAAACTGATGCTTCCAGCTCGGGGATATAGTCGACGACGAGATCGTCGGGGTCCAGCAGGCCGCGATCAGTCAGGATTCCCGCGAGCGAGCCGCAGATCGACTTGCTGACCGAGAACACGATATGCGGCGTCCGCGCATCCATGCCGTGGGCATACCATTCGGCGGCGATACGTCCGCCTCGCAGCATGACCAGGGCATCGCTGCGAGTGGCGCGCAGCGCCTTGGCCACTGTGGTCGGCTCGCCCTTGAGACCTGCGAACTCGATGTCGCCGATGCTTTCCAGGCCGCAGTCGAACGGACGACCGGGATGGGCTGCCGCGATATTGGCAGTCGGCAGCAGGCGGCGGACATTGCGATAGCTCCAGCTGTTGAACGGCGCCTGGCGCCAGTTCGCGAGCGTGACCTGTTTGTCCGGCGCTGGTGGAAAATCATTCATCATATCGTTGGCGATCATGGTCTCTCCCTAGCTCCAGGCGCAGGGCTGCGCCCGCGAGATTCCGCTCGCGCATCTCGTGCGGCTGACAGTGAAAGCTGCGTCTGCACGGCTGGCTGTCCCAATTCGAGAAGCGTCGAATTGATGGCAGTCTAGTGACAGATTCACGCCGATGGAACCCGCTCTGATGCGGCGACACAGTTAAGAGCAAAGGCTGCTCGGTGAATGCCACATCGCAACCAAATTGGTGCCACGTTGTTTCAAGAAGGTCTTCGCCGTAACAAGGGGACCTACAATGAAGACGTTGATGTTCGTGACCGCCGCATCGCTGGCGCTGGCTGTACCGGTCGTGGGCGGGGCAGCCCATGCGGCCGATCTGCCGCCACGTCCGTATACAAAGGCGCCGCCGCCGGTGACCGCGCCGGCCATTGTCTATAATTGGACCGGTTTCTACATCGGTGGCCATGTCGGTGGTGCGTTCTCGGGCGATAACAACCTGCAAGGCAGTGACGGCCGTTTTCTCGGCGGCGTGCAGGGGGGCTTTGACTACCAGTTCGCGAATAACTGGGTGATGGGTCTTGAAGCGAATTACAGTTGGTTGGCGTCCACCGGCAGCGGCGTCGTTTTCCCCGGTGGATCGCTGGCAACCCTGGATAACCGCGGCCTCGGATCGGTGACCGGACGGCTAGGCTACGCGATGGGTCCCGTCCTGCTCTATGCCAAGGGCGGTTACGCGTTTCGTGACAGCAATCTCGACGTCAGCGTCGCAGGTGTCTCGCAGCCCTTTACCACCAGCGGCAATCGCAAGGACGGCTATACTGTCGGCGCCGGCCTCGAATACATGTTTGCGCCGAACTGGTCGGCTAAGGTGGAGTACCAGTACTACAACTTTGGCAATGCGACATTCACCAGCGGGCCGCCTGACGTGGTCGGCACCAGCTTCCGCAACGACGATCACACCGTCAAGGCTGGTTTGAATTATCGCTTCGGTTGGGGCGGACCGGCTCCGACGAACTACTGACGTTTGAAAAGACCTAACAGGAAAAGACCTAACAGCAAGGGCCGGCGGAAAGCCGGCCCTTTTTATTCCGTCGTCGACGGCGCGTCAGAGTCCGCCGATATCAAACGCGCCGAGCCGAAATTCGTCGGGCGTTTCACCGAGCGGTGTGACGGCGACCAGTGTGAACAAGGCATGCGGGTGTGTCTGCCAGATCGCGATGTCGTCAGCTGTCACGGTCAGCCAGCCGAACCGGAAGAGGTAGCGGCCGGGTTCCGAGACTTGTCCTATCTCGCGCCAGGCGAGCTTTCGCGCTCCAATCTCGGCCATGACAACTCCATGTGCCATACGCGACGAAGCCATCATAATCTACAACTGTGCCGTTGTTAACGCCTCGCCAGCGTAGCGCCGATCGCGAACGCCAAGCCCACCATGAGCAGGGGGGCTTCGCGCACGCGATGTCGAGAAAGTCTGCAACGGCCTGCGTGCGGTTGGGGCCCCGGATCACCTCTCGAATGTGCCGCTCCACATCGTCGACGTCCTTGGTGGCGGAGAGCACGATTCTGCGTACACTTATCAATCGGTCGACAGCGCGCTCATCAGGATCGGACGTCTGGCGCTGCGCCTCTCCGAGAGTGAATCGCGCGACAGAGTCATCCGTTTCATTCATCGTATCGCTCCGGCGCGGCGTCTTGCGGATATCGGTCGCGATCGCTCGTTGATGGGCGATGACTAAATTGCGGCGTATCCGCATTGTTCCAATCCCATTCCTTGCCGGCCGAAATATCGTTCGGAACGTCACTCATCCTCTCTCGTTGTCGGCAGGGGGAATAAACGGGATAGGAGATGTAAGATGCGAAATCGATTTATGACCTCCATTGCGGTGATGGCGATCGTCGCGGGAACCGGCGTAGCCTTCGGTCAAGGAACTGGGACCAGGGAAGCGCCGTCTACCGGAGCCACGTCGCAACAATCGCCGGGAAGTTCATCGCGCTCGGAATCCGGTGCGCCCAACGCGCAGATGAAGCAAGGTGAATCAAACACGCAAATGAAACGAGGCGAGTCATCCGAAACCAAGGGGACGACGTCTCGAAATGCGAAGGACAATACGCACTCCGACAAGATGAAGGATCAGCAGTCCACCGAGGAGCGTACGCGATCGGATCAGATGAAGAGCTCGGAGTCCAATCGTCGCAACGAAAACAACAATGCAGAACAGCGCGGCGCCCAAAGCGGCAGCGATACGATGCACTCACAAAGTCGTTCGCAGACAACCGGCCAGGCCGGCGCTGGCGCCAAGCTCTCGACGGAGCAGCGCACGAAGATTACGAGCGTGATCCGCAATCAGCACATCCAGCCGGAGACAAATGTCACCTTCAATGTCTCGGTGGGTACGCGTGTGCCGAAGACGGTCCACTTCCATCCGCTGCCGTCTGAAATCGTAACCATTTATCCTGATTGGCGCGGTTACGAATTCTTCATGGTCAGGGAGCAGATCGTTGTCGTGAACCCGCGTACGCTCGAGATCGTTGCGGTCCTCGAGGCGTAAGCGAGAACCACGATTGAAATAGATTTTCAGCAGTTGCATCGGATCGCGGTGTTGTTTCTCCGCGATCCGGTTTGGAGGTCTCGCCATCCGCCGCCACTCATTTCCAACTCGCGCGTCAGGGCAGGGCGTGGTTCTACGGCTTTCGTTGGCTTGGTTTGATGACCTTGTCGGTGTTGCGATCCGTATCATCGAGCGGGGGGCCGTCGTCAGCTTTCGGTGGCATGTGATGCCCTCCCTGTTTTTCCTGAATGCGCTTTTCTTCATCGCGATCTGAGCGGGGCATTTTGTCGATCTCCGTGCGCGCGCCGTCTGCCGTCCTCCCCGGAATGAGCGGAGGCGAGATGGACGAGTGGCTCCCGAAGGTATGCTTTGCGGCCGGCTTTCGTTCCAAGTTGCTGCCGCGCGAGCAGGCTGACGCGCTTCAATAGCGTGGCCATCGCTGAAGACGTGTCCCGCGTGAACGTGTCGGAAACAGATGGTTCGTGATTGCGGCGGGAAGGGGCCTTTCGGCTGCCGTTCGGCTGCCTGTGGTATCCTGGCTGCGAAGAGCCCCGCAATATGGATCTGTGATGGTGCCGGCGGAGAGGATCGAACTCCCGACCTTCGGTTTACAAAACCGCTGCACTACCGCTGTGCTACGCCGGCTGGGTGCGCCGACTGCTACCAGCGCATCGGCGCGGCGACAAGCCCGAAGCGGTGCTTTCGACAGATTGCGGCACGGCCGGGAACCGCCCGTTAAGAATTCGTCGCCCTGATCGTTCGGATTGGTGGGCTCAACATCCTTACGCGTTAGTCTTACCGGCAGAATACCGCCGCGTCTTAACCCCCGCGACGGCGCCTTCCGCTACGGTGGCGTCTCGATTGAGGGAAGGCCCGATGCGTGTGGTCTGCGCACTGATGATGGTTGTCGGCGTGCCGTTGGCGGCTTCGGCCAACGACGGCTTTTCGATCGTGATTCCAGGTCGCGCCGGGGTGCCAGTCGTCATCAATGGAATTGATGCGTCCTACGCTGTCGTGGAGAGCGATTGGGGTCTCGCCAAGAACGTTCACATGCAACCCACGATTTACGGCGGCCGCAGGGCGGGACCTGAGCCGCGCGTCGGACACTATTATCCGAGCGCCGGGAAGATGCCCGGCTATGGTCGCCTCGAGAGGGAGCCACCGGCCAATCGGAAGCTGCCGCCTCGCGCGGAAAGCTATGAGAGGTCGTGGTCGGCGCATTCAGCGCCGCCGGCCCCCGCGGCTGTTCCGATGTATCCCCCGATGGTGATCGAGGCGCCGCCAGATCACCATTTTCGGCCGTGGCATCAGCGCGGACTGCTGCCGCGTCAATAAAGACGGACAATCGAACGACAACGAGCATTCAAAAGCCTAACAGGAGAGAGTCATGCGTCAGATATTTTCAGGATTGGCGGCGGTAGTCGCCGTCGTCGGCCTTGGGGCCGCGCCGGCGATGGCGTGCGGCGGCGGTGGAGGGCTGTTTGCCGGCCCGTGCTCGCCATGCGGGTCAGCTTATGTCAGCCCCTGCAATCAGGGCTATTACGCCGGCGCCGGCTATGGCTATGATGACTACAGCCCATATCAGCGGCTCTCGGTTCCTTCACCGCAGTACTTCTGGGTCAATCAGGGGCCCGTCTATGACGGTCCGGGTCAGTTCGCACCGCGTCCTTTCTATCAGGAGCGGATCGTGACCGGCTGGCGTGGCCACTACGGCTATACGGGCGGCCCGTACGCAAACCCGATCAATCATTATCCATATGGCGGTGTTGCCTGGGGGGGCCCGGCCATCACCACCTATCATTGGCGGCATTATCGCGCCCGGCCGGCCCGTCTGCGTTATGGCTATCGCGCGCCGGTGAGCTATCGCTACGGGGCACGACCCAGCGTTCGCTATGGCTACAGCGCCCGTCCGAACTTTCGCTACGGTCATGCGCGGCCGAGCGTCCGCTATGGTTACGCGCCGCATGCGATGCATCGCCAGGCCTATCGCGCTGCCGCCCCGCGGGTGCACGCGCCGCGCTATCGCGATAGCGGCAGCTACTCCTATCGCAGCGGCTTCCATCAGGGAGCCCGCCCGCACCGGCACCACTGATCCGGCTCATCGAGGTCAGCGTTTCATCTTGCCATTGCGGGATGTGCGCGCGACCTCGATGAATGCCTTCACGAGCGGCGAGGGATCAGGGCGCCAGGCCACGGCCAGTCCGAAGGACGCGAAAGCGTCTTTGATAGGGAGAGCCTTGATGTCGGGCGGAAGAGAAGGGGCGATCGAAGCTCCGTAGAATGTCACCCCCCGCTGCAGCGAGAGCAGCTGAAAGAGCACGGGCACATCATCGGTTTCCTCCCTGACATCGGGGAGGAAACCTGCCTTGAGGCACATATTGTCGATAAGCGACCGAAACGTTGCCCAGCGCTTCGGCGTGCCCATCACGAAAGGCATGCTGGCCAGATCGGCAACGTGGACCGACGTTCGCTTCGCCAGCGGATGAAACTTCGACAGCAGGACGACAAAGCGCTCCTTTGCGATAGTCATATGCTCGAGCGGAGCCTTGCAGGCATCCGTCAGCAGGAATCCGGCGTCGATGCGGCCGGCTGTAAGCGCTGAAATCTGCTCATCCGACGCGACGGAATAAAGGCCGACTTGTGCGTTTGGAAACGCGGTGCGGAAACGCACAACGATATCCGGCATCACGCCGTTCGCCGCCTGGGCGGAATAACCAAGAATAATCTCTCCCGCCGTCCCGGTTGCGATCTGCCGGGCGTTGCGAACTGACTGCTCCAACTGTTGCATGGCGGCTCCGGCCTGCTTCGCAAGGGCTGCGCCTGCCGCAGTCAACGTGACGCGGCGTGTCGTGCGATGGAGCAGGGCAAAACCCACACGGCTCTCAAGCTGCTGAACTGCACGGCTGACCGCTGGCTGCGCCACGTTGAGCTGTTCGGCCGCGCGCCGAAAATTCAGCGTGTCGGCGACCGCGAGAAAGTAACGGAGCTGGGTCAGGTCGTAAACGAACATTGATGCTCAATAGTTATCAATCGATCTATCATTGATATTAGACTCGTCCGCTGGATTCCGGTCAAGCTGCGGTCTTGGGCGCCAGTTTCCACTCACGCCTCAACCCCGCGGCGATCGGGGAGATCACCGTTCGGGCATGGAAGCGGTGCGAGAACAGATCGGAACTCCAGATCATGAGCAGTTCAGCTTCTCACGTATCACCGGCAGTCAACGTCGCGGTCGCGCAATTTGCGGCCATTGCCGATGTCGCCGCAAATCTTCGGACCATTGCGCATCTGGCGGAGATGGCGCGGGCGGGCGGCGCGGAAGTGGCCGTGTTTCCCGAGGCGTCGATGTATGCTTTCACAGCGCCGGCCGAAGAACTCGCGGCGGTCGCCCGCCGCGACGGCAAGCGCTTTGAGCAAGAGGTGCTCGCGACCGCGCACCGCGTCGGTTTGACGCTGGTTGTGGGCATGTATTCGGACGGCGGTGGTCCGTTGTCGCGCAATACCTTCATCGTTGCGGGGGCGGATGGAATGCTGCGCGGCCGCTACGAGAAGCTGCATCTCTATGATGCGTTTCACTATCAGGAATCCGGCAAGAACGAGCGTGCATCGCTGCGCGAGAACTTCGCCGAGCTGTGCACCTTCGATCTCGGTGGTCTCCGTTTCGGCGTGATGAACTGCTACGATCTCCGGTTTCCCGAAATGGCTCGCGTCCTGATCGATCGGGGAGCCGATGTGCTGCTGCTCGGCGCGGGCTGGGTCGCAGGCCCTCTCAAGGAAATGCATTGGGAGACGCTGATCCGCGCGCGAGCCATCGAGAACACCTGTTATGTTGCGGCCGCGTGTCAGCCGGCGCCATTATCGGTGGGCCTCAGCATGATCGTTGATCCGAGCGGCGTCGTCGCGACGACGGTCGCGGGTGATGAAGGCATTGCCGTTGCAAAGCTTGACGCCGCACGGTTGCAGGCTGTTCGCGAGGTGCTGCCTTGCCTGCAGCATCGGCGTTACGCGGTCGTGCCGGCGACGGGACCGACCGATTCCCGACCGGCGCCTCGCGGCGCCACCTCAAACCGAAAGCACATTGTGGAGAAGGTTCAATGACCATCGAGTCGAGTGCAGGCAGCATTCCGAAATCCCGTTCCGCGGCCGGCGCGGAGAGCGGATTGCGCCGGGTGTTGACGTCGGCCGCTATCGGTCAGTTCGTCGAATGGTACGACTTCGTGGTCTATGCCTATTCGGCGGCGATCATCGCCAAGCTGTTCTTCCCGAACACCGATCCGGCTGCGGCGCTTCTCGCGACGTTTGCAATTTATGCGGTCGGATTCGTGATGCGTCCGCTCGGCGGCTTCGTATTCGGAAGTCTCGGCGATCGCATCGGCCGACGCCGGGTGTTGTCGCTGGTCATTCTGATGATGGGCGGCGCCACCTTGGGCATCGGCCTGCTGCCGACCTATGCTCAGATCGGTCTACTGGCACCGATCCTGCTGGTTTTGTTCCGCCTGATCCAGGGATTGTCGGCAGCCGGTGAGACGGTCGGCTCGAACGCCTTTGTGGCCGAGCACGCCCCGTCGGACCGGCGCGGCCTGTTCGTCGGCTTCACGTATTCGTTTGCGAACTTGCCGCCGATCGCCGCGGCGCTGCTGGTGCTGCTCCTGACCAATACCCTCAGTGGCGAGGATTATGCCGCGTGGGGATGGCGCATTCCGTTCCTGATCGGCGGTCCGCTCGCGCTGGTCGGCCTCTATATCCGGCACAAGGTCGATGAATCGCCGGCCTTCAAGGCCACGCAGGCCGCGCGCAATGTCGCAACGTCGCCGCTGCGCGATGCGGTCCGCACCCAGAAACAGGCGATGAGCTTCAGCTTTGCACTCGCCGCTTTTTCGAGCCTCGGCTTTTATACGCTCGCGGGATACTTCGTCAGCTATCTCGTCGCCACGGTGGGTCTGAACAGCAATGCGGCGCTGATTTCCAATAGCGTGGCGCTGTTCGTCGCCTTTGTGACGATGATTGTCGGCGGACATCTGTCCGACCGTTACGGCCGCAAGAAGGTGCTGCTCGCCGGTCTGGTCCTGAACGCCATCACCTGCATTCCGGCTTATCTGATTGCGGCTCAGGGGAGCCTTGCGACCGCTATCGTCGGCCAGAGCCTGTTGGCGTTCAGCTGCGGCTTGTTCTGGGGGCCGGTCGGCATTGCCTTGCTTGAGCTGTTTCCGACCCGCACGCGCTACAGTGCGTCGGCGATCAGCTACAATCTCGCCTATACGATCTTTGGCGGAACCGCGCCGCTGCTGGGGACCTGGCTCGTCATGCAGAGCGGCAGCAAGCTCGCGCCGGCGATCTACATGTGCGTGGTGTCTGTCGTGGTTCTGCTGATCGTGCTGCGCATCCCCGAAACCTATCGGACGTCGCTCATCCATGATGAGGACTTGAAGCGCTCGTAATCCATCCGGAGCGGTCAAACAAAAGCCCGCACGCTGCGCTGCGTGCGGGCTTTTTGCTGCGGCTACGGCATCAGACCGAGCCGGCTGGCGCAGATATAGAGCGACAGCGCCGCCGCGTTGGAGACATTCAGGCTCTTGATGTCGCCCGGCATGTCGAGCCGCGCGATGACATTGCAGGTCTCGCGGGTCAACTGCCGCAGGCCCTTGCCTTCCGCCCCCAGCACCAGCGCCAGCGGCTGCTGCAGCGGGACGGTGGCGAGATTGCCATTACCCGCGCTATCGAGGCCGACCGTGAGGAAGCCGCGCTGGTTGAGAGCGGCGAGCGCGCGCGCAAGATTTTGCACCAGGACTATGGGGACCAATTCAAGCGCACCGGAGGCGGACTTCGCCAGCACACCCGTCGCCTCGGGGCTGTGCCGCGCGGTGGTGACGATCGCCTTCACCGCAAAGGCTGCCGCCGAGCGCAGGATGGCGCCGACATTGTGCGGATCGGTGATCTGATCCAGGACGAGGACGATTCCGTCCTGCGGCAGCGTTTCGATGCTAGGCGTCGGCAGCGGCTCGGCTTCCGCGAACAATCCCTGATGGACAGCATCCGGACCCAGTAGGTGGTCGATCTGTTGCGGCCGGACGATCTCGGGGGTGAGCCGCGTTTCAATCTGTTCCTCCGCGAGGCGGCGAGCCGCATTTTCGGTCAGGAATAGCTTGTGGATTCGCCGGCGCGGATTGGCCAGCGCCGCCGTCACGGTGTGCCAGCCGTAAAGAATCACCGCATTGTCTCCGGTGTCGCGGTGATCTCGCCAGTTGCCCCGCCGCGGTGCTCCGGATCTGCTCCCTTGCCCAGGAGGTCGTCGGAATCGCGGCTTTCGATCATGATCGGTCATGCGGACTTCTCTCATGGGTTCTGGAGGATGGCAATTTCCGTCAGGGGAACCGGGGACGGGCGATAGATTTCTGCCGGCGTTGGTTGACTTTGCCGGCATTTCCTTCATAAACCCGGCCAGCCGGGAGCCCTTCTACAGGGCGCGCGTCTTATCGTCATCGACGGTCGTCGAGCCACTGTTCGGGTGGTCGGCGGTGTATTGGCGAGGAGCGGGGGAGTGTCCCGAGTGGCAAAGGGAGCTGACTGTAAATCAGCCGCCGTATGGCTTCGAAGGTTCGAGTCCTTCTTCCCCCACCATCCTGTCTCCACTGATCAATGTCGACCTGACCGGGCTCGGCGGTTGCATCCGGCTCGTGCATGATAGACGAAGCCCCTAGTGCTTCTCCCTGACTACGGCTGATTGTCGGCGCTCCTGCGGATCGTCGCTTGAATATGGTTTCCGGCTACCCCTGGATGCCGCGACCCCGCCATTTCTCCCGCCTATCTGTGAACCGATGATCAAAGGTGTGCTCAGCCTCGGTTCATCTTGGCGGAGTATATCTGAGGTCCTTTCCCAGGTTGCTGGAGCCTCACATGAGAACCCCCTTCGCTCTTTTCGGACTTTCGATGCTGGGCCTGATCGGTACAGCGGTGCCATCCTCGGCCGCGCCGCTCACCGCTATCGTGCATGGCGCCGTACCCTCGGCGATCCAAAACGTTCTGATCTACTGCGAGGAAAACGGACGATGTATCGAGGCGCCGGGAGAGGGACGTTTCCGGGACGATCGTCGCTTCGACCGACGTCGCGATTGGGAGCACGGCCGGCGATACCGCGAGCGTGAATGGGATCGGGATCGCTACGAGTGGCGGCGCCACCATCACCGGGACTGGCGCGATGACCGCTGGTGATTGGTGGATGAGGTGATGCCGGCGCTAGGTGCAGCGCCATTCCGCTGCTCTCTCAGCCTGCATTCAACAGCATGGGCCGCCGTGTCGGCGGCCCATGCTGATCCAAACGGCCCCGTTTGTGAAATGCCTGCATGACATTGGCAACAGGAAGAGGCGCATCGCTTGCGCCCGGACGTTGCCGATGCCTGTAGCGGCGCTGGCTCCTACGTCCGGCATCTGGCGACTCGGTTGACGAGCGTCCGGTTGACACTCGGGTGTTAACCCTGCCAGCGAACTATCTCGTGTGATCAAGGGGGCGGTCCTGCGCGTCCGCCGGTCCCATATGAGGCTGCTTTCGTGCCTGAGAGCGGATGTCGTCGCGATTTGCTCACGCTTCGGCCACAACCTGTTGCCGAAAATCACCATCGTCTCGCTGAATCGTGATCGTTCAGGTTTTCCTTTTGACTGAGCGGGGTCGCATGCCGTTACGTGGCGTGGCTGGGCCAAGGACGACGACGATGTTTGAGACAGTGACTGCGATTTTCGGTTTTCTGAGTGCCGGTATTTTTCTCGCCCACGCCATTGATGGTTATCGGTCGAGCCACAACGGCCGCGCCTGAACGCGAATGCGCCTTTAGGGCGCTCACCTTTAGACCAGCCAGTCTCTAACCAGCGGAACGGAGCCGTCCCGCCCGGTCATTCTGCCGCTGTCCGAAGGCTGACATCAACCATTTCCCAAGTGAGCCGCTCCGTGAGACGCCGCCGCGTCGGACGCCGCATCCGGCGAATTTGTCCGGACTGATTAACGCCCCATCAATGTGTTTGCGGAAGCCTGTTCGCGACAGGAGGTTGCGCCGTGGCCAAAACCCGCGATCCCAGCACCGGTGGAATACGATCCACGCGCGCCTATGTACGGCCGGCCGAGACCGGCCAGACCCGCCTTGCGAACTGGCCGCCCCCGTATCGCGCCAGGGAAAACAAGCCGGTGATCATGAAACATGAGCCCGGCGAGGTTCCGAAACGGGCCAAGCCGCGTGGCTGGCGGCTGACGCGCGCCCTTTTTTCCGAATTCGCCGACGATTAGGGCGGTCTGGCATCTGGCTCCACGGGCGCCCGTCGGATAATCGCGTGCAAGTGGTTGAGACATCCAGACGAGCGTGATAGTGCATCGCACCAGCGCGGGTGTAGCTCAATGGTAGAGCAGCAGCCTTCCAAGCTGAATACGAGGGTTCGATTCCCTTCACCCGCTCCATCTGCTCCCGCGGCTCAATTTGCTCCGTTCGTCCGACCCGACCGGCCAAGCAATCTGAAACAGGTTTGCCGCAGCCAGCGATGCGCGGGGTCGTTGTGATAACGCTCGTGCCAATATTGCGCCACTGAAATGGACGGCATCGCGATCGGCGTTTTGAAGATCGCAAGACGCAGGTGGCCGGCCATTGAATGGGCCACGACCGCCGGCAGTGTCGCCACGCCATCAGTCTCCGCAGCGACAAGCGCGGCCGCGATGAAGCTCGGAAGCCTGAGCAGAACGCGGTCCGGCGCGATTGCTGCCTCGATCGTCTCCTGGGCGAGCTGATGCGCGGTATGTCCGGTGTCCGATGCTGTGACGACAATATGCTGGGCCGCGCAGAAGGGGTCTCGCCTGCCGAGGCGTTGGCGTTGTGGATGATCCTGCCGCACGACGCTGACGTAGCCATCTGAGTAGAGATACTGGCGGCGCAGATTGCGGGGCGCCTTGGCATAGGTCCCGAGCGCCAGGTCGGCGCCTCCGCTCGCGAGCCGGCTCTCGAAATCATGCGAGTCGAGCGGCACGGCGCGGAGCCACAGCCGTGGGCCTGCACTCGCGAGATAGGCGGTCAGCGGCGGCAGAAACCGGATCATGCCGACGTCGCTCAACAGCAGCCGGAACATGCGGGCCGATGAGGTCGGGTCGAAGGCGGCCGCGCCGGGCCTGCCCAGATTGTCAGCATCGCGCAATAGTTCGCGCAGCGGGGCCTGCAGCGCCGTGGCACGTGGCGTGAGTCGCATGCGCTGGCCGTCGCGCACCAGAAGCGGGTCATCGAAATGGGCCCGCAATCGCGCCAGCGATTTGCTCAGCGTCGGTTGCGTGGTGTCAAGCAAGGCTGCGGCGCGGGTGAGGCTGGCCTGCGCAAGAATGATCTCAAGGACGCGTAGGTCGCGAAGCTGGATGTCGTCCATATTCCGTTCCGGCATGGTATTTATTCCGCCTCCGACATCGCCACAGCATCGGCCGCCCGTTAGCCTGGCGTCAAGATCAAGCTGCATCGTGACGTTGCAAATAAGAGATCGGGAGGTCGACATGCCGAAGTTCAAGATTGAACCGCACTTCCGCCTGCAGGAATGGGTCGCCGAGGAAAAGGGCTATTTCCGCGACGAAGGCCTTGATTACGAATTCAAGGAATTCATCCGCTCGACGGGCGGGGCGCATCACGCCACGTCAGGCTACAGCGGTGCGTTTCAAAGCATCGAGAAGGGCAGGGAGTCGAACATCACCTGCGCCTGTCACTGGACGGTCAACGTCGCCGCGTCGCGTGGCCATACTAAATTGTTTGCAGATGCCTATTCGGTCGCGCCGTCGGGGATTTTCGTGCATCCCGATTCAAAGATCAGGTCTCCAGCGGATCTCGCCAACATTCCGGTTTCGGTCGGTTATCAGTCCGGGAGCCACTATGCCACCATCCAGGCGCTGGAATCCTATTTGGCGCCGGAGCAGATCAAACTTTCCTTCGACGAGGGAATGCTGTTCCATCGTATGGAGGCATTCTTTGATCGCGCGTCGGAGGCGGCGACGCTGTTCGGGGGGCCGTATTATTTCGCGGAACAATTGGGCTACCGCAAGGTCATCGATACGACATTCATGATCGGCGCGATGGTCAACGGCGATCCGGACATGAATGACGTTCGGAAGTACTTCCAGGCGCTGCGGCGCGCGCAGCGCGATATCGATCTGCGCCCCGAGCAATATACGCACTACTACAAGATGGAATTCCCGGAGCGTTTCCATGCCGACATGGATACGCGCCGCTGGGGGCCCGGCGAGCGGATCGTTTTCGAGCCCTACAGCAAGGAGGTGTTTGAGCGCTCGTTCGACTGGATTGCCCGTCACGAAATTTTCGAGGCCGGCAGTATGGGCTCCGGAAATTACGAACAGTCGGTCATCTCGCTGGCCTAGGACGAGGCAGCGCCTGACGCGTTCATCGCTCGTATGATGTCAGGCGCGCTGCGCCTTCGGCTTGGTTGTCTCCGGCTGGCGCATGATCAATGCCGTCGCGGCCGCCGAGACCACGCGCGCGATGATCGCCTCCACATCGTCGAGATCGCATAGTCCGTTGGAGAGTTTCTCGAGCCGCTCGCGATCCCGGATGGTCTGGTGGGCCATGGCCAGCGCGAAGTGCAGACCCCAGTAGATATCGACTTCGGCGACGTCGGGAAGGGAGCGCTGCATCGCCACCGCAAAGCGGCGCAAGTGACTGATTTCGCGATTGCGAATCTTGCGGATCGGCGGCACCGCCTCGATCGAGGCGCGGATCATGAATTGCGCCGCAGTGGTGCGTTGCTGATCGGGCCCAAGGCAGCCGCGAAGCGTCGGGCCCACGAGGGCGCGGATCACCGCATCGATCGCGGCCCGCCCGCCACCGGCTTCCTCAGCCGCCTTCAATTCGTTCAAGCGTTCGCGGTTCGTCGCAATACTCCGCGTCACGAACAATTCGGCGATCAGTTCGTCCTTGGATCCGAAATGGTAATTCACCGCCGCGAGGTTGACGCCGGCAGCCGCCACGATGTCGCGCAGCGTCACATCCGAAAAGCCCCGTTCGGCATATAGCTGCTCGGCAGCGTTCAGAATGGCAGATCGGGTGCGGTCTGTGGCCATGTCGCCGGTGTCACCTGGTCCGAAGGAAGCCGGACGTGTCGTGTCCTCACGTGGGCAGTTGCATTTCAAACAGTTGTATGAAACTATCGTTTCATTGCCGCGAGTGTCAAGGCGCAAGTCTGAAGTTCGCGGCCGCTGTCGCATCGCGGCCTTGATGATTGGTCGTCGGCGCGCTGGCGTTTCCTGTTTCAAGACAACCGCGAGGATCCACCGATGGATTTCACTATGTCTGACCGTCAGCGCGAATGGCTCGACCGCGTGCGTTCGTTCATGACCAAACATGTACGTCCGGCCGAGCCGATTTATCGGAAGCAGGATGCCGAAGGCGATCGCTGGAAGACGATTCCCATTCTCGAGGAATTGAAGGAGAAGGCCCGCGCGGAAGGGCTGTGGAACATGTTCATGCCGCCGTCCGAGCATGAGGACGACGAATTCCGCGGCGCGGGCCTGACCAATCTTGAATACGCTTCGCTGGCAGAAGAGATGGGACGTGTGAGCTGGTCGTCGGAAGTGTTCAACTGCTCGGCGCCCGACACCGGCAACATGGAAGTGCTGATGCGTTACGGCACCAAGGAGCAGAAGCGCCAATGGCTGCGTCCGCTGATGGATGGCAAGATCCGATCGGTGTTTCTGATGACCGAGCCGGCGGTTGCTTCGTCTGACGCGACCAACATCGAAACCCGCATCGAGCGCGACGGCGACCATTACGTCATCAATGGCCGCAAGTGGTGGTCGTCCGGCGCCGGCGACCCGCGCTGCAAGATCGGCATCCTGATGGGCAAGACCGATTTCAACGCGGCGCGCCATCAGCAGCAGTCGCAGATCCTGGTGCCGATGGATACCAAGGGTATCACCATCGAGAAGATGCTGCCGGTATTCGGTTACGACGACGCGCCGCACGGCCATGCGCAGGTGCTGTTCGAGAACGTCCGCGTCCCCGTGAGCAATCTGCTGCTGGGCGAGGGCAGAGGATTCGAGATCGCGCAGGGCCGCCTTGGTCCGGGCCGTATCCATCACTGCATGCGCACCATCGGCAAGGCCGAGGAGGCGCTGGAGAAAATGGTCAAGCGGTTGTCGTCACGCGTCGCCTTCGGCAAGAAGATCATCGAGCATTCGGTGTGGGAGCAGCGCATTGCGGAAGCGCGCATCGATATCGAGATGAACCGGCTGCTGTGCCTCAAGGCCGCCGACATGATGGACAAGGTCGGCAACAAGACGGCGCAGCTCGAGATCGCCATGATCAAGGTGGCCGCGCCGAACATGGCGCTGAAGATCATCGATCATGCGATCCAGGCCTTCGGCGCCGCTGGCGTCTCCGACGATGCCGGCCTCGCCAACTCTTACGCCCATGTCCGCACGCTTCGTTTGGCGGACGGTCCGGATGAGGTGCACAATCGCGCCATTGCCAGACTTGAACTTCGGAAGTATGCCAATCAGGCGGCTTCGAAGTAGCGGGTGATCCATATGGCGCTCCCGCGGGTCGATGCCTAAGCACGAGACCAAGGGACGAACCAAGGGAGCGCCACTTTGGCAGAAGGCGTGAGAAGCGACGAAGAGTTTTCGGGCACCAAGCCTGTTGAGGAACGCCATCGGATTGATGAGATTCGCCTCGATAGCTGGATGCAGAGCCACGTCGAAGGTTATGCAGGGCCGCTGACGGTCTTGCAGTTCAAGGGCGGACAGTCCAACCCGACCTATCGGCTCGACACTCCCGGCCGTTCCTACGTGATGCGGCGCAAGCCGTTCGGCAAGCTGTTGCCGTCCGCACACGCGGTGGATCGCGAGTTCCGGGTGATCGCCGCGCTCGGCAAGCAGGGTTTCCCGGTCGCGAAGGCCTACGCGCTCTGCAACGACGATGCGGTGATCGGGGCGGCGTTCTACGTCATGTCGATGGAAGAGGGGCGCGTGTTCTGGGATCCCGCGCTGCCAAGTCAGCCCCCGGAGGCGCGCCGCGCGATCTTCACGAGCAAGATCGAAACGCTTGCCAAGCTGCACCAGTTCGATCCGCAGACCATCGGCCTCGGTGATTTCGGTAAGCCGGGGAATTATTTCGCACGACAGGTCGACCGCTGGACCAAGCAGTATCGGGCCTCGGAAACCCAGCACATTCCGGAAGTCGAGCGGCTCATCGAGTGGCTGCCGAGCACGTTGCCGGAGCAGCGGCGGGTCTCGGTGGTGCATGGCGACTACCGGCTCGACAACATGATTTTTCATCTGACGGAACCGCGCGTGCAGGCCGTGCTGGATTGGGAGCTGTCGACGCTCGGCGATCCAATGGCGGATTTCACCTATCTGCTGATGCAGTGGACGATGCCGGGGCTTGCCAATATCGATCTCAAGGCGCTCAACATTCCGAGCATGGATGAGGCGGCTGCGATCTATTGCAACATGACGGGCGACAGCGTGCCGGATTTCAACTGGTACTTTGCCTACAATCTGTTCCGCCTCGCGTGCATTACGCAGGGCATCGCCGGCCGGATTCGCGACGGCACAGCGGCCAGCGCCAAGGCGATGGAATCCGCCAAGCGGACCGTTCCCCTCGCCAAGGCGGCCTGGGAATACGCGCAAAAGGCCGGCGCGAAATAACGCAATATTCCGAGGTGCGGTCCGATCCGGATCGCACCTCGATTCTATCCGCCCCTGTTTTGACGTGCCCGTTGGCGCGCCGCCCGCGCGCCGGACCTGACCTCATCGTGGCTCTTTCCCCCAATCTTCGCGGCAATCTGTTCATGGTGATCGCCACGGCGTGTTTCGCCATGAACGATGCGATCACCAAGTTCGTGTCGTCCGAGATCAATTTCGGACAGGTGATTTTCGTGCGCGGCGCGATCGCCATGCTGCTGATCGGAATGCTTGCGATTCGAAACGGCGCGATGCGGCCGATCCGGACGCTGTTCATCGCGCCGGTGGCGTTGCGCGTGGTGGGGGAGATCGGCGGCGCGGTCTGCTTTCTGGCGGCGATCACGCATCTGCCGCTGGCCAATATCTATTCGATTTTTCAGGCGCTGCCGCTGGCGGTGACGCTCGGCGCGGTGATGGTCTTCGGCGAGCAGGTCGGTTGGCGTCGGTGGCTCGCGATCACCGCCGGATTCATCGGCGTGCTCATCATCGTCCGCCCCGGCGTCGCGGGCTTCAATCAGTTTTCGCTGCTGGCGCTGTGTTCGGTGATATTCTGCGCGGTGCGCGATCTCGCGACCAAGCGCATTCCGAAGGAAATTCCCTCGCTCTTCATCACGCTTTTGACGACGATTTCGGTCGGCACGGCCGGCGCCGTGCTGCTGCATCCGCTCGGCGGCTGGATGCCGATGTCGCCACGCACGATGGCGCTGCTGGTGGCTGCGGCGATCCTGCTGCCGATCGGCTACAACTGCATCATCCTGTCACTGCGCATAGGCGATATTTCGGCGGTCGCGCCGTTCCGTTATGCCGCGCTGATCTGGGCGACTTTGATCGGCTACGTGGTCTTCGGCGAAGTGCCCGATGCCGCGATGATTATCGGGGCCGCGATCATCGTCGGCTCCGGTCTTTATGCGCTCTATCGCGAGCGCATCCGGGACAGTGCGCGCCCGGCGGCCAGCGCCTCGAGCCAGCCGCCGGATTGATCGCGGACTGGTGAAGTGGATTTGACATTCGCTACTCACCTTGCCGCGAATTCGAGAAGCGAATGTCAAATCCAGAACTTCACTCGAAACAGATAATTGCTAGTGGTCCTTTAATTCTAACATTTGCAAAACTTGCCAGCCGCAGCGGCATGCGAATGTTAGAATTGGACCACTAGATCGGCTTGCCCGTATAGGGCATCGAAGCGGTGAGGCCGCCATCGACCGGGAACGCCTGTCCGTTGACATAGGAGGCTTCGTCACTGGCGAGGAACAGGCCCATCGCGGCGAGTTCGTGCGGCTGGCCGGCGCGCTTGAGCGGGTTGAGCTGACCGATCTTGTCCTGGGTGCCGCGCTCCTTGGCGCGGTCGAACACCGGCTTGGTCATGCCGGTTTCGATCAGGCCGGGGCAGACCGCGTTGATGCGCACGCCGGTGCCTGACAATGAATAGGCCGTGGTCTGAACCAAGCTGATGACGCCGGCCTTCGATGCAGCATAAGGATGGCCGCTGGCGCCGGATTTCAGACCCGCGACCGACGCGGTGCAGACGATCGAACCATGTCCCTGCTTGGTCATGTGCGGGATCGAATATTTCACGGCGAGGAACGGGCCGATCAGATTGATGCGCAGGATTTCCTGCCAATGCTCCACGGTCTGCTCCGAGAGCGGCACCAGACCGCCGCTGATGCCGGCATTGGCCCAGATTGCGTCGAGTTTGCCATAGGCCGATAACGCCTTGTCGATGAATGCAATGACATCTTTCTCCGCGCCGGCATCGGCCATCACGGCTTCGGCGGTGCCCCCTGCCTTGCGCACCTGCTCCACGGTTTCATTCACACCATCGGTCCGGTCGACGGCGATCAGCTTGGCGCCTTCCTTCGTGAACAGCAGCGAAGCGGCGCGGCCGATGCCGCTGCCTGCGCCGGTGATGATGACCGATTTGCCTTCGAGGCGACCCATGAAACTCTCCGTAGCTGTTCGATTGCCGTGCGATGGAATTCATACAATGTTTGAAGCGGCGTCGTGCATGCTGCCATGTTGGACATAGCGTTGACTTATGATCCCGCTATATCTCACTTACCGCAGCACCCGAGTTGAACAGTATTGAAGGGCTTTTGCCATGTCCAATTCTTCGCAGCCGCCGTTTGTGGCGCAACACAGCATTCCGGCAGGAGTGGTGGCGACGCGCTGGTGGTGGGTGCGTCACGCGCCGGTGCGCGAGGACGGCGGCTGCATTTATGGGCAGACCGATATCGGCTGCGATTGCAGCGACCGCGTGGTTTTCGAAGCGGTCGCGCGGATTTTGCCGCGACGTGCCACATGGTTCGCGAGCAATCTGAAACGGACGCATCAGACTGCCGCTGCCTTGTGGCAGGCAGGCTATCCGCAGCCGGAGGCGATGCTGCATGATGCGGCATTCGCCGAACAGAACCTTGGCGAATGGCAAGGGCTCAACCGCGCCGCGTTTTTCGCGAGCCGCCCCATCGCTGTTGGCAGTTACTGGTTCGCTCCGATCGACGATCCCGCGCCGGGCGGTGAAAGCTTCATGGATCTCTACAATCGAGTCAAAGGCGCGATCGAGCGAATTAACCTGGCGCATGCCGGTGGCGATGTTGTCGTGGTCGCGCATGGCGGCACTATCAAGGCGGCTCTTGGCGTTGCGCTCGGCGATCAGCCGGAGCGCGGTCTGGCCTTTACCATCGACAATGTTTCGGTGACGCGGCTGGATCATCTGGCGAGCGATGGCCACAGCGGCTGGCGCATTCCGATGGTCAATCAGCAGCCGTGGATCGCCGACGCGTCGCATGCCGCCATGCATCAGCCGTCCGGCGCCGAGCCCTCGCGCGAAACGAAACTGGCCTAGACCAGCCTGCCGTTGTCAATCACCAAACAGAACATCTGGGAGAAAGTGCATGACCCTGTTCGATATGTCGGGAAAAGTCGCCGTCATCACCGGTTCGACGCGCGGCATCGGCCGCGCCATCGCCGAGCGGATGGCCGAGCATGGGGCAAACGTCGTGGTCTCGTCGCGCAAGCAGGAGGTCTGCGATCAGGTTGCCAAGCAGATCAACGACAAGTTCGGCAAGGGTAAGGCGGTGGCCATCGCCGCCAATATTTCCAGCAGGGAACATCTGCAGAATCTCGTCGATCAGACCAACAAGACCTTCGGCAGGATCGACGTCCTGGTCTGTAACGCCGCCTCAAATCCCTATTACGGCCCGATGGCCGAGATTTCCGATGAGCAGTTCGCCAAGATCCTCAATAACAACATTGTGGCCAACAACTGGCTGACCAGCATGGTGGTGCCGCAGATGATCGCGCGCAAGGACGGCTCGATCATCATTGTGTCATCGATCGGTGGCCTCAAGGGGTCGACGGTGATCGGCGCTTATTGCATCTCCAAAGCCGCGGACATGCAACTCGCGCGCAATCTTGCCTGCGAGTATGGTCCCCACAACATTCGCGTGAACTGCATCGCCCCCGGTCTGATCAAGACCGACTTCGCGAAGGCCCTGTGGGATGATCCGGCGACGCTGAAGGCGTCGACATCAAGATCGCCGTTGCAGCGTATCGGCATCCCGGACGAGATCGCAGGCGCGGCCGTGTTTCTTGGCTCGGCCGCGGGCAACTTCATGACCGGTCAGACGATCGTGATCGACGGCGGCGCGACGATCAGTTGAGGTGCTTATGTCCGGGAGCGGTGCATCGCAGAGCTGGGACGGTTACGAACACTGAGCTACGTGACGGTCCCGGCCCAGCGGCGCACCGTTTCACGCTGCGCCGCGTCCGGAGCACACAAGCCGCTTACTCCACCGCCGCATAGACCAGATTGCGAATGACGTTGCGGAAGTATTCGCGCTGGCCTGGTCCTTGCGACATGAAGATCGCAAACAAGTCCTCCTTCGGGTCGATCCAGAAGAAGGTTCCCGCGATGCCGCTCCAGAAGAACTGGCCGGCCGAACTGGTCACGGACGCCATGCCTTCGTCGGTTCGGACGCAGAAGCCGAGCCCGAAGCTGTGGCCCGGCGTCAGCAAGGTGCCGTTGCGCGGCAGCGCCGGCCCGAGGTGATCCGACGCCATGAAGGCCAGCGTCTTGCGGCCGATGATGCGTTCGCCCTCGAGCGTGCCGCCGTTGAGCAGCATCTGGCAGAAGCGCGCATAATCCATCGTCGTCGAGACCAATCCGCCACCGCCGGATTCCATCGCGGGTTTCTCGGTCATGTCGAACAGTTTGACGGCATCGCCGGTCCACGGGTCCTTCGCGAACGGCTCAGTGAGGCGATCCTTGTTGTCGGCGCTGGTATGAAAGCCGGTTTCGGTCATGCGGAGCGGCGCCAGGATGCGCTCGGTGAGATAAGTGCCGAGCGTCTGGCCGGAGACGACTTCAATAATGCGGCCGAGGATGTCGGTAGACCGGCTGTAGTTCCATTCGGTCCCGGGCTGACAGATCAAGGGCAGACTGGCAACGATGCGGGCATGTTCGGCATTGTCGATCTTGCGGCTGCGCAGCCGCGATTCCTGATACATCTTGTGGACCGGCCCGTTGCCGGTGTGCTCATAGGTGATGCCGGAGGTGTGGCGCAGCAGGTCCTGAACGGTGATCGCGCGGGCGAGGGAGACCAATTCCAGCTTACCGTCCTTTTCGACCGCCACCTTCTGGCCGGCGAATTCCGGAATGAATTTGGTCAGCGGATCGTCCAGCAGCAGCCGGCCTTCCTCGAACAGCGTCATGATCGCGACTGAGACGATCGGCTTGGTCATCGAGAAGATGCGGAAGATGCTGTCGTGACGCATCGGGGCGTCGGAATTGGGGCCTTGCCGGCCCAGCGCGTCGAACCAGCCGATCTGGCCGCGCCGCGCCACCATCACCGTCACGCCCGGTGTGGTTCCCTTGTCGATGTCGCGCTTGAAGGCGTCGGACATGCGCTGGAGCCGAGTGCGGGAGAGGCCCAGCGCTTCCGGCTTTCCTTGCGGCAGGGCTGGGGTGGTCGGCTGGCCGGCTGGATTGGCGGCCGTTGCGCTCGTTGCGGATGTCATGGCGTCTCCCGATTGATCTTCTTGTTTGCCTTACTAGATAGGGCTTCTCCCGGCATGATTGGCAAGATTGGCCCAGAACCTATGACTTGAACAGGGCCGTTTTTTTGAGTAACCAGCCGCCGGTTTGGAGCCGCGCAAATGCCCGGCCATGAGAGGTGGATATAGATGGCCAAAGAGAAGTTTGAACGTACGAAGCCGCATTGCAACATTGGGACGATTGGTCACGTTGACCACGGCAAGACGTCGCTGACGGCGGCGATCACGAAGGTGTTGGCGGAAGCTGGCGGG
>Ga0182742_1000183_pt1 | contig 119207 bp, 116 predicted proteins | sample eDN5th37CBELigMG_FD_128880 | JGI IMG/M metagenome (GOLD analysis project Ga0182742, IMG submission 128880) | Enriched Miracle-Growth compost microbial communities from Emeryville, California, USA - eDNA 5th pass 37_C BE-Lig MG (version 2)... ... | reverse complement strand
GCCCTGGAAGAACAGGTTGGTCTCGAGGAAGATCTGGCCGTCGGTGATCGAGATCACGTTGGTCGGGATGTAGGCCGACACGTCGTTGGCCTGCGTCTCGATGACCGGCAGGGCGGTCAGCGAGCCGGCGCCCATCTCGTCGTTCATCTTGGCGGCGCGCTCGAGCAGGCGCGAATGCAGGTAGAAGACGTCGCCCGGATAGGCTTCGCGGCCCGGCGGGCGGCGCAGCAGCAGCGACATCTGGCGGTAGGCCACGGCCTGCTTGCTGAGATCGTCATAGCCGATCAGCGCATGCTGGCCGTTGTCGCGGAAATACTCGCCCATGGTGCAGCCGGCGAAGGGCGCCAGATACTGCATCGGCGCCGGGTCGGAGGCGGTCGCCGCGACGATGATCGAATATTCGAGCGCGCCGCGCTCCTCGAGCACCTTCACGAACTGCGCCACGGTGGAGCGCTTCTGGCCCACGGCGACGTAGACGCAGTAGAGCTTCTCCGACTCGGGGCCGCTCTGGTGAATGGCCTTCTGGTTCAGGATCGTGTCGAGGATGATCGCGGTCTTGCCGGTCTGGCGGTCGCCGATGACCAGCTCGCGCTGGCCGCGACCCACCGGGATGAGCGCATCGACGGCCTTGAGGCCGGTCGACATCGGCTCGTGCACCGACTTGCGCGGGATGATGCCGGGCGCCTTGACGTCGACGCGCTTGCGCTCGGTCGCCACGATCGGGCCCTTGCCGTCGATCGGGTTGCCGAGGGCGTCCACCACGCGGCCGAGCAGGCCGGGGCCCACGGGCACGTCGACGATGGCGCCGGTGCGCTTGACGGTGTCGCCTTCCTTGATGTCGCGGTCGTTGCCGAAGATGACGACGCCGACATTGTCGGTCTCGAGGTTCAGCGCCATGCCGCGGATGCCGCCGGGGAACTCGACCATCTCGCCCGCCTGGACGTTGTCGAGGCCGTAGACGCGGGCGATGCCGTCACCGACGGAGAGAACCTGACCAACCTCGGAAACCTCGGCTTCCTTGCCGAAATTCTTGATCTGGTCCTTAAGGATTGCGGAAATTTCCGCGGCGCGGATATCCATCAGCCGACCTCTTTCAGTGCGAGCTTAAGCGAAGCGAGTTTGGTTTTGAGCGACGTGTCGATCTGGCGCGAGCCGAGCTTGACGACAAGGCCGCCGAGGATCGAGGGATCGACCGTGAGGCTGATCGCGACGTCCTTTCCGGCGACGCCCTTGAGCGTCTGCTTCAGTTCGGCCTGTTGCGCCGCGGTGAGCTGGTGCGCCGACGTCACTTCGGCGGTGACCTCGCCGCGATGGGCGGCGGCGATGCGGCGGAAGGCGGTGATCATGCCGGGCACCGCGAAGAGGCGACGGTTCCGGGCGACGACCTTGAGGAAATTGCCGACGAGGCCGCCGATGCCGGCCTTGTCCATCAGCGCCGTGACGGCGCGGAACTGGTCATCGGCGGAAAAGACGGGACTTGCGATGAGGCGCTGCAGATCGGCGCTGTCGGCGAGCATGCGCTCGACCGATGCGAGATCGTTCTCCACCGCCGCGATCTGGCCGGATTCCAGCGCCAGATCGAAGAGGGAGCCCGCATATCGATCGGCAACGCCGGAGATCATCGAGCCAGATTGTGCCACGGAACGCTGCTTCTCTTCGTCGTGAGAGGCCCCAGATTTTACGCTGGCAATCGAATTGCTGGCTAAATCTTTGACCTGATTGAAAAAATCTGACCGGGAAACGGCCTTTGCCGTGTCCCCCGGTCAAAAGTCGATTGCCGTCTAGCACAGCGAACTACGACTCGCAACAGACGCGACGCGCCCGTTTTGGCGAGTTTTGTCGCAGTTTGCGTGCCGTCAGCCGATGAAGCCGAAAGCGAACAGCAAGGGGCCGGCCGCCAGCAGGATTTCCACCGCCAGCGCCACCCAGTTATAGAGCCTGTTGCCGCCGTCGGAGAGCATGGAAACGATGCGTCCGAAAGCGGTCAGCGCCCATGAAAGACCGAGCGCGACGTAGAGGAAAGGCTGCGCCAGAAGCAGGCAGGAAAGCGCGGTGCCGAGATAGAAGCCGGCCATGGTCGCGCGGGCCTGCGCGATGGCGTAGGGCCGCTCGGGCTGCGTCTGCAGGCGCAGGAGGCGCAGGCTGATCCCCGGCGCGAAAAGCAGCAGCAGGCCGCAGATGAGCGTCACGACCGCGGACCACCACGCCAGCCACTCGCCCTGGCTCATCGGCCAGGGAAATTCGTATTCCATCGAGACATCCTCCGAATCGCGGCGATTCTAGCCGAGATCGGGCGGCGAGCGGTACTGCCTTGCATAGGTTGGCGGCAAGCGCGCGGGAAAGGCGCCATCTTCCATCGACACGACAGCTCCATGGCGCCCCCAGCCCGCAACCGGCGCGGTCGCCGCCGCCATTGTTCCAACCGGTGGATTCCGCTCGTCCATCGGCATATCATCGCTGGACAATGGGCCGGGTCGCGCCTAACCCCCTCGCTTGGGAGGGGATATATGTCGCGCTTTGCGACGAATGGCATGATTGAACCGGCGGTATGCACCCTAGGCAATGATCGTGCCTTCTCAGAGAGGCAATCCGATGGTTGAAACTGATCGCCGATCCGCCTGGGCCCCGTGGCCCGTGCTGCTCATCGTCCTCCTCATGCTTGTCGGCGGCGGCTACATGCTCGTCGGCGGCATCCAGCTCTTCTCGCTGGGCGGCTCGTGGTATTTCGCCGTCGCCGGCACCGGCCTGGTCGTGTCCGCGCTGCTCCTGACCCGCCGCCACACCGCCGGCCTCTACGTCTTCCTGCTCGTCTTCGCCGGCACGGTCGCCTGGGCGCTGTGGGAGGTCGGCATCCAGTTCTGGCCGCTCGTCTCGCGCCTCGTCGCGCCGGCGGTGCTCGGCATCCTCATGTTCCTGGCGGCGCCGACGCTCACCCGCGGCGGTGGCCGCCCCGGCCGCGGCATCTCCTATGCCGGCGCGGCGGTTCTGGTGCTCGCTCTGGCCGCCACGGGCTGGCGCGCCTTCCAGCCGGTGCCCTACACCGCCGCCACGCAGGCGCCGCAGGCCGTTGCCGCCGCAGCGCCCGACGCCCCGGCGGACTGGCAGTTCTACGGCCGCACGCCGAACGGCACCCGCTATGCGCCCGACACCCAGATCACGCCGGAAAACGTCGCCGATCTCGAAGTGGCATGGACCTTCCGCCACGGCGACGCGCCCGTCAACACGACCGGCAGCGGCGCCGAGGACCAGAACACGCCGATGCAGATCGGCGACACGGTCTATGCCTGCACGGTGCGCAACGTCGTCCACGCGCTCGACGCCAATACCGGCGAGGAGAAGTGGAAATTCGACCCGCAGGCATCGTCGCCACTGTGGCAGCGCTGCCGCAGCGTCGCCTATTACGAATCGACCGGCCAGATCTCGCAGGGCCTGCAGGCCATCCGCACCGCCGAGGCGGCGGCTGCCCAGCCGCCCGCCGCGGAACAGCCGGGAACGGCGCAGCCTGCGCCGGACGCCACGCCCCCGGCAGCACCGAATGCCGCGCCGGCCCCGGCTGCCGCCGCCATCTGCCAGCGCCGCATCGTGCTGACCACGATCGACGCGCGCCTGATCCAACTCGACGCCGACAGCGGCGCGCTCTGCCCGCAATTCGGTGAGAACGGCACCGTCGACCTCAAGGTCGGCATGGGCGAGATCCGGCCCGGCTTCTACTTCCAGACCTCCGCGCCGACCGTGGCCCAGGGCATCATCGTCATCGGCGGCTGGGTGGTCGACAACGTGATGGTCGGCGAGCCATCGGGCGTCGTCCGCGGCTTCGATGCCGAGACGGGCGAACTCGTCTGGGCCTGGGACCTCGGCAATCCCGACATCACCCGCTTCCCGCCCGAGGGCCAGACCTACACGCGCGGCACGCCGAACGTCTGGTCGACGCCGGCCTTCGATGCCAAGCTCGGCCTCGTCTACCTGCCGACCGGCAATGCGACGCCCGACTTCTTCGGCGGCCATCGCTCGGAACGCGCCGAGGAATATACTGCCGCCATCGTGGCGCTCGACATCCAGACCGGACGCGAGCGCTGGCATTTCCGCACCGTGAACCACGACCTGTGGGACTATGACGTGCCTTCGCAACCGGCGCTCTACGACATTCCGGGCGCCGATGGCGGCACCCGCGCGGCGCTGGTCCAGACCACCAAGCGCGGCCAGATCTTCGTGCTCGACCGCGCCACCGGCGAGCCGATCTTCAAGGTCGAGGACAAGCCGGTGCCGCAGGGGGCCGCCGAAGGTGACCGGACCGCCGCGACGCAGCCCTATTCGACCGGCATGCCGGCGATCGGCGCCGAGCCGCTTTCGGAAGCGCGCATGTGGGGCGCCACGCCCTTCGACCAGCTCTATTGCCGCATCCAGTTCCGCAAGCTGCGCTACGACGGCGACTTCACGCCGCCCGGCCTCGAGCCGACGCTGCAGTGGCCCGGCTATTACGGCGGCATGAACTGGGGCAGCTCCTCCATCCACGAGCCGACCGGTTATCTCGTCGTCAACGACACGCGCTCGCCGCACCGCGTCCAGCTCGTGCCGCGCGAGGAAACCGACCGCGAGAACGCCGGCGCGTCGCATGACGGCCTGTCGAAGCAGCTTGGCACGCCCTATGGCGCGGCCAAGGTGACGTTCATGTCGCCGCTCGGCGTTCCCTGCCAGGAGCCGCCCTACGGCACCCTGACGGCGATCGACCTGAAGACGCAGAAGATCGCCTGGCAGGTGCCGCTGGGCACGGTCGAGGACAACGGACCCTTCGGCATCAGCATGCATATGGCGATGCCGGTCGGCATGCCGACCGTCGGCGGCCCGGTGAGCACGGCCTCGGGCCTGGTCTTCTATGCCGGTACGCTCGACCGCAACATCCGCGCCTTCGATCTGGCGACCGGCAAGGAAGTGTGGAAGCACCGGCTGCCCGTCGGCGCGCAGACCACGCCGCTGATCTACACCTCGCCGTCCACCGGCCGGCAGTTCGTGGTGGTCTCGGCGGGCGGCGCGCGCACCTCGCCGCTGCGGGGCGACTACGTCATCGCCTTCGCCCTGCCCCAGGCGCGACGCTAAATGACAGAGCGAGGGGGCAGGTGACCGTGCCTGCCCCCTCGCCACATGCCCGCTCGCGATCGTCTCTGCCTTTCCCCGGCCGACGTCGCCGCGGCATGGATGGCGATCCTTCTTTCCTTCCGCCGCGTTGCGGGGCACAACGGTGCGCTGAACAGGAAGCGATGATCCCATGAGCGGCCTGCTTGCCCTTCTCGACGACGTCGCCGCGCTCGCCAAGCTGGCGGCCGCGCAGGTGGACGACGTCGCCGCTCAGGCTTCGCGCGTCGGCGTGAAGGTCGCCGCCTCGGTCATCGACGACACGGCCAAGGCCGGCGCGAAATCGCTCGGCGTGGTCATCGACGACACGGCGGTGACGCCGAAATACGTCCAGAACCTTCCTGCGGCGCGCGAATTGCCCATCGTGTGGAAGATCGCCCGCGGATCGGTCTTCAACAAGCTGATCATCCTCCTGCCGCTGGCCCTGCTGCTCGACGCCTTCGCGCCCTGGCTGATGACGCCGCTGCTGATGCTCGGCGGCTCCTATCTCTGTTTCGAGGGCGCGGAAAAGGTCGTCCATGCGCTCACGCCGCACCCCGTGGAGAAGGCGCATGCGCCGCCGACGCTCGACGCGGCCAAGCTCGAGGAAGAGCGCGTGGCCGGCGCCATCAAGACGGATTTCATCCTCTCCGCCGAGATCATGACGATCGCGCTGGCGGCGATCGAGGCGACCGGCGTGCTGACGCGCGGGATCGTGCTGGCGCTCGTCGCCGTCGGCATCACCGCCCTGGTCTACGGCGCGGTGGCGCTGCTGGTGAAGGCCGACGATGCCGGCCTCGTCATGGCGCAGTCCGGCCGCTTGCGCACGACGCGCGCGCTCGGCCGCGGCATCGTCAAGGGAATGCCCGGCCTGATGACGCTTATTTCGACGGTCGGTACCGCGGCCATGCTTTGGGTCGGTGGCTCGATCGTGGTGCACGGGCTCGCGACGCTCGGCTACGGCACGATCGCCCATGCCATCGAGGATTTGGCGAGACAGGCCGGCGCCGCGGTGCCGCGCTTCCACGGCGCCGTGGAATGGATCGTCACCGCCGCGCTCGACGGCATCTTCGGGCTGGCTCTCGGCCTCGTCCTTGCCCTGCTGATCGGCTGGATCATCATGCCCGTCATCAATCGGCTGCGCGGCCAGCCTGCCGCCTGAGGGAAGGAACGACCATGCGCACCAGAGCGGTGTTGTTTCATGAGTATGGCGGGCCGGACGTGCTGCGGCTGGAAGAGACCGACATCGCCGCGCCGGGTCCGGGCGAGGCGCTGATCCGCCAGAGCGCGGCCGGCGTGAACTATGCGGACATCTATCTCCGCGGCGGGCAGGGCATCCATGAGGGGCCGCCGCTTCCCTCGCCGATCGGCCTGCAGGGGGCCGGCGTCGTGGAAGCGGTCGGCGACGGCGTCACCGAGATCGCGCCGGGAGACCGCGTCGCCTATGTCGGCCTGCTCGGCGGCTATGCCGAGGCGCGGCTGGTGCCGGCCGACCGGCTTCTGAAGCTGCCCGACGGCTTCGGCGAGGAACTGGCGGCGGCGACGCTGCTGCGCGGGCTTACCTGCGAATATCTGGTCCGGCGCCTGTTCCGGGTGAGGCCCGGCCAGACCGTGCTGTGGCACGCGGCGGCCGGCGGCGTCGGCGTGATCGGCTGCCAGTGGGCCAAGGCGCTGGGCGCGACCGTCATCGGAACCGTGGGCAGCGACGAGAAGGCCGCGCTGGCGCGCGCCAATGACTGCGACCACGCCATCGTCTACAAGCGCGAGGATTTCGTCGCGCGCACCATGGAGATCACCGGCGGCGAGGGCGTCGAGGTCGTCTACGACGCGGTCGGCCGCGACACGTTCATGCCATCGCTGGAGGTGCTGAAGCCGCGCGGGATGATCATCAATTTCGGCACGGCATCCGGTCCGGTCGAGCCCTTCCCGCTGCAGAAGCTGCACCGCAAGTCGCTGATCGTCGCACGCCCGACGCTGGTGACCTACATCGCCGACCGGTCCGAATATATGGCCGCGGCGCAGGCCTTCTTCGACGCCGCCGCCCACGGCGACATAAGGCTCGAGGTCGGCGCGCGCTACCCGCTCGCCGAAGCCTGGCGCGCCCATGCCGACATGGAAGCCCGCCGCACTTCCGGCGCGCCCGTCCTTATCGTGTAGCGCGAAACCGCGACGCGCCTCTGCTGGAATTGCCGGCGGAAGCATTTGCCCCAAACCGGGCTTAATCGGCTATGATCATGCCGTGAAACGAAGAGGTGAGGCGCGGCACGCGCTTCATCGCAACCGACCGACGGCGCGATGATCTCCCAGAAAGCCAAATATGCGTTGCGGGCCCTGATCGCCCTGGCGCGCACGCACGGAACCGAGGATACGCAGCTCATCGCCGAGATCGCCGAGCAGCAGCGCATCCCGAAGAAGTTCCTCGAACAAATCCTGCTCGACCTGAAGCATCACGGAATCGTGGTGAGCCGCCGCGGCAAGGCGGGCGGCTACATGCTGCTCAAATCGCCCGAGACCATCACCTTCGGCGAGGTACTGCGCATCATCGACGGCCCCACCGCACCGCTGCCCTGCCTCAGCCGCATGGCCTACAGGCGCTGCGAGGATTGCCGCGACGAGGCGAGCTGCGAGGTCCGACACGTCTTCGCAAGGGTGGCCGAGGCGACCCGTGCGGTGCTCGACACCGCCACCCTGGCCGATGTGCTCGGCAGGCAGCGCAGCGCGCTCATGCCCGCGCTGGCCGGCTAGACCGAAAATCATTTCCGGAACCGGGGGCGAATATGAAACGTTGATGCGCCTGGTATCTCGACTAAAACGATAGAGTATACGAGCTTTTTAAACGGAGGCTTGGAATGATGCCCAACCGCAGATCGTTGCTCTTCACTGCCGCATTGGCGGCGACAGTCCAGTTCGGAGGCATCGGCATCGCCTTCGCCCAGCAGGTGGAGATCACCAACGTTTCCTACGACCCAACCCGCGAGCTCTACCGCGCCTATAACGAGGCATTCGCCAAGCACTGGCAGGAGACCAAGGGCCAGACGGTCAGGATCACCAACACCCATGGTGGCTCCGGCGCGCAGACGCGCACAGTCATCGACGGCCTGCCGGCCGACGTCGTCACCATGCCGCTCGCCGGCGACATCCTCGCCATGGAGGCCGCCGGCCTGATCCAGCCGGGCTGGCAGAAGGAATTCCCGCTCAATTCCTCGCCCTACCTGTCGACCATCGTCTTCCTGGTGCGCAAGGACAATCCCAAGGGCATCAAGGACTGGAGCGACCTGATCAAGGACGGCATCCAGGTCATCACGCCCAATCCGAAGACCTCGGGCGGCGCGCGCTGGAACTATCTTGCGGCATGGGCCTACGAGCTCGACCGCACCGGCGGCGACCAGAACGCTGCGAAGGAATTCGTTCGCAAACTCTACGCCAACGTGCCGGTGCTCGACAGCGGCGCGCGCGGTTCCACCACCACCTTCGTCCAGCGCGGCCTCGGCGACGTGCTGCTGGCCTGGGAGAACGAGGCCTTCCTCGCGCTGGAGGAACTCGGGCCCGGCGCCTTCGAGATCGTCGTTCCGCCGCTCTCCATCCTCGCCGAGCCGCCCGTCGCGGTGGTCGACAAGAATGTCGATGCGCGCGGCACGCGCGAGGTGGCCACCGCCTATCTCGAATATCTCTACTCGCCGGAAGCACAGAAGATCATCGCCGCCAACTACTACCGCCCGCAACATCCCGAACACGCCGATCCGAAGGATGTGGCGCGCTTCCCGGAGGTCAAGCTGGTGAAGATCGACGACGTCTTCGGCGGCTGGGCGGTGGCGCAAAAGGCGCATTTCGCCGACGGCGGCACGTTCGACGAAATCTATTCGCCGAACTGACCGCATCGACAACCGGTCCCGCGCCGGGCCGCCGCCGGGACAGGCGGCCGCCCGGCGCATCGCGCTGAATGAAAGGTGGCTCATGTCGCGCATCCGCTTCCGCCAGCAGAGCGTCATTCCGGGCTTCGGCCTGACCTTCGGCTTCACCATCTTCTACCTGGCGCTGATCGTGCTCATCCCCATCGCCGGCCTCTACGCCCGCACCTTCGAGCTCGACTGGGAAAGCTTTCGCCAGATCGTCACCGGGCCGCGCTTCCTGGCCGCGCTGAAGCTCAGCTTCGGCGCCTCCCTGCTCGCCGCACTGTTCAACGCCGTGATCGGGGTGGTGATCGCCTGGGTGTTGGTGCGCTATGATTTTCCGGGCCGGCGCATCGTCGACGCCATTGTCGACCTGCCCTTCGCGTTGCCCACCGCGGTCGCCGGCATCGCGCTGACCGCCATCTATGCGCCCAGCGGCTGGGTCGGCAGCCTCTTCGCGCCCTACGGCATCCGCATCGCCTACACACCGCTCGGCATCTGGATCGCGCTCGTCTTCATCGGCCTGCCCTTCGTCGTGCGCACCGTCCAGCCGGTATTGCAGGATTTCAACCGCGAGACCGAGGAAGCCGCTGCCACGCTTGGCGCCTCGCGCCGGCGCACCATTTGGAGCGTCATGCTGCCGACGCTGCTGCCGGCCGTGCTGACCGGCTTCGCGCTGGCCTTCGCCCGCGCGGTCGGCGAATACGGCTCAGTGATCTTCATTGCCGGCAATATTCCCCGCCAGACGGAGATCCTGCCGCTGCTGATCGTCTTCCGCCTGGAAGAGTTCAACTATCCCGCCGCCGCCGCGATCGCCGCGGTGATGCTCACCGCCTCCTTCCTCATCCTTCTGGCGATCAACCTGATCCAGGCATGGAGCCAGGGGAGATACAGCCATGGCTGACACCCTTGCCCTTGCCGCCCATGCCGCGCCGCGCGGCTGGCGTTCGCCGATCTCGGAGCCGCGCACGATCCGGCGGGTGCTGATCGGCCTCACCATCGTGCTGCTCGGCCTGTTCCTGATCCTGCCGCTGGCGGCCGTGTTCGTGGAGGCGCTGCGCCTCGGCGTCGGCCGGTTTCTCGTCACCTTCGGCAATCCCGATGCCCGCGCCGCCATCTGGCTGACGCTGCTGGTCGCGGCCGTCGCCGTTCCCTGCAACCTCGTCTTCGGCGTTGCGGCTGCCTGGGCCATCGCCAAGCACGAATTCCGCGGCCGGGCCTTCCTGATCTCGCTGATCGACCTGCCCTTCTCCGTCTCGCCGGTGGTGGCGGGGCTGGTCTATATCCTGCTGCTCGGCAGCAATTCGGCCATCGGCGGGTTCCTGCTGGAAAACTACGATCTGCGCATCATCTTCGCCGTGCCGGGCATCGTGCTGGCGACGATCTTCGTCACCTTCCCCTTCATCGCCCGCGAGCTGATCCCGCTGATGCAGGACCAGGGAACCGGCGACGAGGAGGCGGCGCTGTCGCTCGGCGCGAGCGGCTGGCAGACCTTCCGGCACGTGACGCTGCCCAACGTGAAATGGGCGCTGCTCTACGGCGTGCTGCTGTGCAATGCACGCGCCATGGGCGAATTCGGCGCGGTGGCCGTGCTGTCGGGCAAGCTGCGCGGCGAGACCGTGACCATGCCGCTCCAGGTGGAGCTCTTCTACAACGAATACCAATCCGTGGCCGCCTTCAGCCTGGCCTCGCTGCTGGCCGCGCTGGCGCTGGTGACGCTGGTGGTGAAGTCGTGGCTCGAATGGCGCTACGCCGACCAGCTCGCAGCCGGCGCCAGGGCACATTGAGGAGAAGACGATGGAACTCCGCATCCGCAATATCCGCAAGGAGTACGACCGCTTCGCCGCGCTGGAGGACGTCTCGCTCGACATCCGCTCCGGCGAGCTGATCGCGCTGCTCGGGCCGTCCGGCTCCGGCAAAACGACGCTGCTGCGGCTGATCGCCGGCCTCGACTTCCCCACCGGCGGCCGGATCCTGTTCGGCGAGGAGGACGCCTCTGGAAAGTCCGTGCAGGAGCGCAATGTCGGCTTCGTCTTCCAGCATTATGCGCTGTTCCGGCACATGACCGTGGCCGACAATATCGGCTTCGGGCTGCGGGTGCGGCCCTCCGCGACCCGCCCGCCAAGAGCCGAGATCCGCCGCCGCGCGCTCGAACTGCTCGATCTCGTCCAGCTTTCCGGCCTTGCCGACCGCTATCCCAGCCAGCTTTCCGGCGGCCAGCGCCAGCGCGTGGCGCTGGCCCGCGCGCTTGCCATCGAGCCGCGCGTGCTGCTTCTGGACGAGCCCTTCGGCGCGCTCGACGCGCAGGTGCGCCGCGAGCTCAGGCGCTGGCTGCGCGAGATTCACGACGCCACCGGCCACACCACCGTCTTCGTCACCCACGACCAGGAAGAGGCGCTGGAGCTCGCCGACCGCGTCGTGGTGATGAGCCAGGGGCGCATCGAGCAGGTGGGCACGGCGGACGAGGTCTACGACCACCCGAACGCGCCCTTCGTCTACGGCTTCATCGGCGATTCGAGCGCGCTGCCGGTGCGCGTCGAGGATGGCCAGGTCTGGCTGCAGGATCGGGCGCTGGGCCTCGATGCCGCGGGCGCCGCCGCGGGCCCCGCCACCCTGCATTTCCGGCCCCACGACATCGAGCTGCGCGACGGCTGCGGCGGCTGCATCGCCGGCACCGTGGTCGCCAGCCGTCGCGTCGCCGGCACACGGCGCGTCGAGCTCGAAGTGGGCGGCGCAAGGGAGCGCGTCGAGATCGAGCTGCCCGTCGATCACCCCGCCGGCCTCAACGGCCGCATCGCCTTCCGCCCGAAACGCTGGAAACTGTTCCCGCAACCAGAAGACGCCAACCCGGCGGACGCAAAGATCGAGATCGACGCGCGCGCGATCGTCAACGAAGCCGCATAGCTCCTGACGCGTTGCTCTGGTGCGGGGGCAATCCCGGATTACTCCGCCGCCTGCCGGCCGGCGCCGAAGCGGTTTTCGATGTAGTCGGCGACCATCTTCTGGAAGTCGGCGGCGATGTCGGGGCCGCGCAGGGTGGCGGCCTTGCGGCCGTCGATGAAGACGGGCGCGGCAGGATTCTCGCCGGTGCCGGGCAGCGATATGCCGATGTCGGCATGTTTGGATTCGCCCGGCCCGTTGACGATGCAGCCCATCACCGCGACCTTGAGCTCCTCGACGCCGGGATATTTCTCGCGCCAGATCGGCATGTTGGTGCGCAGGTCGCCCTCGATCGTCTGGGCGAGTTCCTGGAACACGGTCGAGGTGGTGCGGCCGCAGCCGGGGCAGGCCGCCACGACCGGCAGGAACTGGCGGAACCCCATGGTCTGCAGCAGCTCCTGCGCCACCAGCACCTCGCGGGTGCGGTCGCCGCCGGGCTCCGGCGTCAGCGAGATGCGGATCGTGTCGCCGATGCCCTGCTGGAGCAGGATGGCGAGCGCGGCCGAGGAGGCGACGATGCCCTTCGAGCCCATGCCCGCCTCGGTGAGGCCGAGATGCAGCGCATGGTCGGAGCGGCGCGCCAGCTCGATATAGACGGCGATCAAATCCTGCACGCGGCTGACCTTGGCCGACAGGATGATGCGCGAGCGCGGCAGGCCGATCTCCTCGGCCAGTTCCGCCGACAGCAGCGCCGACTGGACGATCGCCTCGCGCGTCACCTCGTCGGCGGTCATCGGGAAGCCGTCGGCCTGGTTGCGGTCCATCAGCCGGGTCAGCAATTCCTGGTCGAGCGAGCCCCAATTGACGCCGATGCGGACAGGCTTGTCGTAGCGGATCGCCATTTCGACGATCTCGGCGAACTGCTTGTCCTTCTTGTCGCGGAAGCCGACATTGCCGGGATTGATGCGGTATTTCGCCAGCGCCTCGGCGCAGGCCGGATGATCGGCCAGCAGCTTGTGGCCGATATAATGGAAGTCGCCGACCAGCGGCACGTCGATGCCGAGCCGGGCCAGACGGTCGCGGATATGCGGCACGGCCGCCGCGCTCTCGTCGCGGTCGACGGTGATGCGCACGATCTCCGAGCCGGCGCGGTGCAGCGCGGCCACCTGCGCCACGGTGGCGTCGGCATCGGCGGTGTCGGTGTTGGTCATGGACTGGACGACGACCGGCGCGCCGCCGCCCACGAGAACGTTGCCGACGGGCACGCCCACGGCGGTGCGGCGCTGCAAGGGAGCGGAAAGGTAGCCGTTCATGACGTCCTGAGCCCGGTCGGTCGCTGAATACACTTTCAGGTGGATGAGCGACGCGACGATGTCAATGGTCGAGCTATGGGGGCCGACCTCTGGGGGCCGAACTTGGCCACGGCCTTCAGGCGGAACCTTTCGCGCTCCGCCGCCGTTCCTGTCGATCATTCCCGTCGGCGCCGCGCGAGACGCCGGTGCACATGCCAGAGACCGGCCGGAAATTGGAGGGAGCGATGGAAGAACCTGCCAGCAGAATGTTCATGCGTGCAGCGATGCGTGCCCCCTATCTGGCGCGTGACGAGGAGCATGCGCTCGCCGTCAAGTGGCGCGAGGCCCGCGACCAGCAGGCGCTTCACAGAATGATTTCCGCGCATATGCGGCTGGTCATCTCCATGGCCGGCAAGTTCCGCTATTTCGGCCTGCCGATGAGCGATCTCATCCAGGAGGGGAGCGTCGGCTTGCTGGAGGCGGCGTCGCGTTTCGAGCCTGCCCGCGAGGTGCGTTTTTCCACCTATGCCTCGTGGTGGATACGCGCCTCCATGCAGGACTATATCCTGCGCAACTGGTCGATCGTGCGCGGCGGCACGAGTTCGGCGCAGAAGGCGCTGTTCTTCAACCTGCGCCGGCTGCGCATGCGGATTTCGGCCGGGCGGGAAGCAATGAGCTCCGACGAACTCCACCGTCATATTTCGAGCGCCCTCGGCGTGCCGCAGGCCGATGTGGCGCTGATGGATGCGCGGCTGTCGGGCCCCGACACCTCGCTGAACGCGCCCATCGCCAACGAGGAGGGCGCCACCGAGCGGATGGACTTCCTCGTCTCCGACGCGCCGCTGCCCGACGAGACGGTGGAGGCGGCGATCGACGTGGAGCGGCGCGCCCGATGGCTCAATGCGGCGCTCGGCTCGCTCAACGAGCGGGAGCTGAAGATCATCCGCGAGCGGCGGCTGCGCGATGCCGGGGCGACGCTGGAATCGCTCGGCGCCAATCTCGGCATCTCAAAGGAGCGCGTCCGTCAGATCGAAAGCCGGGCGCTCGCCAAGCTCAGGGGCGCGCTGGTCAAGTCCGATCCGGACATGGCGGCCTTCGCCTGAATCCCGAACAAGCGCGAAACCGGGCCCGGTTTCGGGAGACATGCTCTACCTGTCGGTGATCACCTTCACCTTGTCGCCGGCCGACAGCGTCGCGCCGGGGCCGAGGCCGTTGAGCAGGCGGAAGAGGTCGAGCTTGCGGTCGACACCGGACATGCGTGCGGCCATGGTGGCGACGCTATCGCCCGCCGCCACCGTCATGACCCGCATGCGCAGCGGCTTCAGCGCCGCCTTCTCGGCATCGCTGAGGATGCGGAAGCTTGCCGCCACCGATTGCGCCGTCGGCATCAGCGCGTTGCTTGCGGTGGGCGCGGCGGTCAGCAGGCGATAGACCTGCGAGCCGGTACGGATCACCGTGACGTTGAACTGCCAGCCATCGGCGCGGGCGGCTGCCGTGGCGGCCTCGTAGCCGTTGACCCGTTCGGCGCGCACGCTGGCGGCGTCGAGCCCGGCCACCCAGCCCGAGCGCAGATAGTCGGGCAGGGTGACGCGCGGGTTGAGCGTCACGCCGTCGAAGCGCACCGCCACGTCGCCCGGCCCCGCCGCCGTCACGGCCGCGGTCGAATTGTCGATCATGAAGCCTTCGGGCACCGCGAAGGAGACGCCGAGGCGCGGATGCACGAAGGTGCGGCCGCGCACATAGCCTTCCTCCGGCGTGTCGCCGAAGAGGATGCCGTCGATGCCGGCCAGAAGCGAATCGCGGTCGCGCGCGCCTGTTCCCGGCTGGCCGAACTGGCGCGCATGGCGCATGGCGAGCTCGATGCGCTGCGGCGCATTGGGATGGCTGGCGAGGAAGTCGAGGCTCGGATCGGTGGCGCCGCTGGCATTGCGGTATTCGGTATAGGCCGCCATCGACTGGAGGAAGCGGGGCGCGGCGAAGGGATCGAAGCCGGCGCGAGCGGCGGCGCGGATGCCGATCGCGTCGGCTTCCAGCTCCTGGTTGCGCGAGAACTGCGCGAGCCGCAGCTTGCCCTTGACCAGCGCCACCTGCGCCACGGGCGTGCCGCCCAGCACGTCGTTGACAACCTGCGCGGCCAGCACCTCCTCGGCCTCCTTCTGCTGCCGCTGGATGCCGTGGTCGGCGGTCACATGCGCCATCTCATGCGCGATCACGGCGGCGAGCTCGGCCGAATCATTGGCGAGCGCCAGGAGGCCGCGCGTGACGTAGAGATAGCCGCCGGGCAGCGCGAAGGCGTTGACGTTGGGCGAATTGAGGATGGTGATGCGGTAGGTCTGGTTCGGCTTGTCGGAGGCGACCGTCAGCTGGCCGACGACCTTGGCCACCATGCGCTCCAGCTTCGGATCGGAATATTCGCCGCCATAGGTGGCGAGGATGCGCGGATGCTGCTCGCGCGCGATGCCGGCCAGCCGGTCGTGGCGCGACACGGTGTCGACGGTGACCGGCGTGCTTGAAGGCTTGAAGGCGCTTGCATCGCCCAGATCGACGCTCTGGCAGGCGGCAAGCGCAAGGACGAGCGCCAGCACGCCGGCGATGCCGAGACGCCGCCCGTTCTCCTGCCGGTTCCGGCGCTCATGGCGCCTCCAGGCCGGCCCTTTGGTGTCGAGACTGTACAGTTCGATTGCCTTTCCGTGGCGCAGACGCAGCCCGCCTTACTGAGCGGTGTCACATTTTCGTGCCGTCTTCTAGACCGAAATGCCGCCAAATTGTGGTTCATCGCCGCTGCGTCGATCTTGTTGCCATACCAACATAGCGCCTGAACGCCTCCGGTCCATCCTCGCCGAAGAACCAGCCGGTCGCGCCCTGGGCCGCGACGCGGCCCTCATCGAGGAAGACGATGCGCTCCGCAAGCGCCGCAGCATCGTCGGGATGGTGGGTCGCGATCAGCACCGTCATGCCGCGTTCGGCGTGAAGCGCCTTCAGGAGCGACACCATGTCCTGCCGCAGCGCCGGGCCGAGCGAGGCGAAGGGCTCGTCGAGCAGCAGCACCGGCCGGTCGCGGACCAGCACGCGGGCAAGCGCGACGCGCTGGCGCTCGCCGCCCGACAGTTCGCGCGGCAGCCGCCGTTCCTTGCCGGCGAGGCCGACGCGGGCGAGTGCGGCCGACACGTCGTCGCGGTCGCCGGGGGAAAGGCGCAGGCGCGGCGAGCGGCCGAGCCCGACATTGGCGGCGACGTCGAGATGGCCGAACAGGTTGTTTTCCTGGAACACCATCGAGACGGGGCGCTCGGCCGGGGGCGTGTGCGTAACCGCCTTGCCGCCGATCAGGACGTCGCCGCTTGCCGGCGCCTCAAAGCCGGCGATCAGCGCCAGCAGGGTCGACTTGCCCGAGCCGCTCGCGCCCATCAAGGCGGCGATGGTGCCGGCTTCGATCGCCATGTCGAAACGGAACCGCGTCTCGCCATAGGCGAAACGCGTGTCGCGGCATTCGACGGCGGCGCCGGTCATTCGCTGCTCCTTCCGAGGCGGTCGGCGACGAACATCAGCGCAAGGCACATGACGGCGAGGATCAGCGCAAGCCCGGCAGCGTCCTGCGTGCGGTAGGCGCCCATGCGCGACAGGAGAAGATAGGGCAGGGTCTGGACGTTCTCGCTGCCGAACAGCGCGATGACGCCGAGATCGCCCAGCGACAGCGCCATGGCGAAGGCGAAGCCGGTCGCAAGCGGCGCGCGCAGCGGCGGCAGGTCGATCAGGCGCAGGCGGCTCCAGCCGGCAATGCCGAGCGAGGCCGCGAGGCGGTCGTGGCGCGCGGCGGCCGCATCATGGGCCGGGCGCAGCGCGCGCATGACGAAGGGCATCGCCATCACCGCATTGACCGCCACGACCATGAAGGGTGCTGCCGCGAGCGGCCGGGTGACGTGGCGCAGCAGGATGAACCAGCCGGCGCCGATGACGATCGGCGGCACGACCAGAACCAGCGCGGCGCCGTTTCCGGCCAGCCATTCGAGAAGGCCCGGCGCGCGGCCGCCGCGCCGCTGCTCCAGCGCGCGCCGCGCCGTCACCAGCGCAAGCGAAAGCGCGGTCGCCAGCAGGGCCGAAAGCGTCGCGAAGACGAGGCTGGTGAGCGCGGCGCGCTGCACGGTCGCCTCGCCGGAGAGGCGCGCCAGATCGGCCTCGATGCCGGCGAGCAGGGTGGCGATCATGGGCCCGGCGACGAAGGCGAGCGCCACAAGGATGAGCGCGATGTTGAGGCCGTTCTCCGTCCTGCTACGTGCAATTTGACGGCGCGCGCTCAGCGCCAGACTGGCCTCGCCTGTCAGGCTTGCGCCGAGCCGTGCGATCGTGGCCACGACGATGACGGTCAGCGTCACCTGCGCGAGAGTGAGCATGACGGCGCGGGCGGGATCGAAGTCGAAGCGGAGCGCCTGGTAGATGGCGACTTCCAGCGTCGTGGCGCGGGGGCCGCCGCCGAGCGTCAGCACGATGGTGAAGGATGTGACGCACAGCATGAAGACGAGCGCCGCAACCCCGGGCAGCGCGGCCCTGAGCGCCGGCCATTCGATGTGGCGGAAGCTCGCCCGCGCGCCCATGCCGAGCTGGGCCGCCAGCCGCGTATGATCGGCAGGCGTCGCCTCCAGCGCCTCGAAGAAGAGGCGGGTGGCGAGCGGCAGGTTGAAGAAGACATGCGCGACCAGAATGCCCTGAAGGCCGTAGATGCCCGCCCATGGCTCGCCGCCGATCCAGCTCATGACGCCGGCGAAATAGCCGGCGCGGCCATAAAGGGCGAGGATGCCGAGCGCGGCGACGATGGCCGGCAGCGCCAGCGGCACGGCGAAGAGGCCGAGCACGAAGCCGCGGCCGGGCATGGCGGTCTGGCGATAGAGCGCGCGGGCAACGAAAAGCGCCGGCCCGACCGACAGCAGCGTGGAAAGCGCCGCCTGCCACAAGGTGAAGCGGGCGACGCGCAGGAGGTACGGATCGAAGGCGGCGACCGCGCCGCTCCAGCTCCGCCGGGCTTCCACAAGCAGGCCGGCAAAGGCGCCGCCGAGCAGCAGCGCGATTGCGCTCAGCGCGACGAGGCCGGCGAGGATGCGGCGGTCGGAGACGCGCGCGGGCATTCAGGATGCCTGTATCGGCATCACCGGCTCATCACCGAGAGCCATTCGTCGATCCAGGCCTTGCGGTTGGCGGCGATCTCCTTGGGGGAAATCGAGAGCGGCTTTGCCGCCTTCGCCATGTCGCCGAAGACCGGGTTGAGCGGCTCGCTGGTCTTGCCGGCCGGGAACATCCAGTTCGTTTCCGGGATCACGTTCTGGAAGCCCGGCCCGGTCATGAAGGCGAGGAAACGCGCAGCAAGCGGGTTTTGCGCGCCCTTCTTCGTCACGGCCGCCACCTCGATCTCGATATAGTGCCCTTCCGCGAAAGGCGCCGCCTTGTAGCGGTCGACGCGCTCGGCGATCAGGTGGTAGGCGGGGGAGGTCGTGTAGGAAAGCACCATCGGCGCCTCGCCGTTGGTGAACAGCCCATAGGCCTCGCTCCAGCCCGGCGTCACCGTCAGCACGCGCCGGGAGAGCTTCGCCCAGGCATCCTTCGCCCCGTCGCCGTAGACTGCCTTCATCCACAGGAGCAGGCCAAGGCCGGGCGTCGAGGTGCGCGGGTCCTGAATGACGATCTTCGCCGATGGGTCGCCCTCGACCAGCTCCTTGAGGCTGGCTGGCGGCTCGGCCAGCGTCTGGCTGTCATAGACGACGGCGAAATAGCCGTAGTCGAAGGGAACGAAGGTCTCGTCCGTCCAGCCGCCGGGCACGTCGACATTGTCGAGCGAGATGCCGTGCGGGGCGAAGAGGCCGGTCTGCTGCGCCTCCCATGTCAGGCTGGTGTCGAGGCCGAGCACGATGTCTGCCGTAGTCGCCTCGCCCTCGAGGCGCAGGCGGTTGAGCAGCGCCACGCCGTCGGCCACCGAGACGAACTCCACGTCGCAGCCGCATTCGGCCTCGAAATTCTTCTCCACCGCCGGGCCGGGGCCCCATTCGGCTGTGAAGCTTTCATAGGTGTAGACCGTGAGCTTTTCCTGCGCGGCGGCGGTACCGGCAAGCGCCAGCGATGTGAATGCCGTAGCAAGGATCGTCCTGATTGCGGGCATGTTCGCGCCTCCTCGTCATTCGCGTTGAAAGGGAATGGCGCCGGGCGTCAGCGTCTAATCCCTCCGCCGGTGCAAACCGGATCAGGTTCGGCGGGTTGGCCTTCGGTCAGCCTCTCAGCCGGCGCATGCGCCGGCACCCCGTTAGAGCGATGCCAGTGATAGGGCTGCTGCGGAGCGGAAGCAAGCACAGGAGACATGCTCTCCGCCATGGAAAAGGGCCGCTCCGATGGAGCGGCCCCGTGTTTCCGTCCGTGGCGCGGCCCGTGGCGATAGCGAACTATCGGCCGCGCATTACGCCTGTCAGGAAGACTGCTTCCCGAAAGGACGATCCGCCGGGGCCACGCTACGGTTGAAACCACTCGACATTGGATCACCTCCTTTCAGTTCGTTGAACACGGCGACCAATGTGGGGTCATTCATGCCGCCGTGCAAGGAAAAAGCCGACGCCGGCTCAGCCCTCTATCTCCTCGCGCAGCATTTCGAGCTCCAGCCATTCCTCCTCCATGGCGGAAATCTCGGCGCGCAGCCCGTCGAGCTCGGCGGCGATCTTCTGGAAGGCTTCGGGATCCCTGGCGTAGAGCTGCGGGTCGGCCAGCCTGGCTTCCAGCCCGGCGGCCTTGCCGCCTGCTTCCCCCATGCGCCGGGGCAAATTCTCCAGCGCGAATTTCTGCTTGTAGGAAAGCTTCTTCGCCGGCTCCTTCGGCGCGGATGCGGCCTTCTGCGACGGTGCGGCGGCCGCTTTCTTCGGATCGCCGCCGCGGCGGTCGAAGCGGGTGGAGCCGCGCTGGGCCAGCATGTCACGATAGCCGCCAGCATATTCCACCCAGCGCCCGTCACCTTCGGGCACGATGGTGCTGGTCACGGTGCGGTCGAGGAAGTCGCGGTCGTGGCTGACGAGGATGACTGTGCCGGGGAAACCGGCGACCAGCTCCTGCAAAAGGTCCAGCGTCTCCATGTCGAGGTCGTTGGTGGGCTCGTCCAGTACCAGAAGGTTGGCCGGCCGCGCCAGAAGCCGCGCCAGGAGCAGCCGGGCGCGCTCGCCGCCCGACAGCTCGCGCACCGGCGTGCGCGCCTGCTCGGGCTTGAACAGAAAGTCCTTCATGTAGGAGACGACGTGGCGCGCCTCGCCGTTCACCACCACCTGCTCGCCCACGCCGCCGGTGAGGAAATGCGCCAGCGTCTCTTCCGGCGAAGGCTGGGCGCGCTTCTGGTCGAGCGTCGCGATCTCCAGGTTGACGCCGTGGCGCAGGCTGCCCGTATCGGGGGCGAGCTCGCCGGTCAGCATCTTGAGCAGGGTTGTCTTGCCGGCGCCGTTCGGCCCGACGAGGCCGATCCGGTCGCCGCGCTGGATGCGGGTGGAAAAGTCCTTCACGACGGTGAGGTCGCCAAAGCTTTTCGAAATGCCCTTCGCTTCGATCACCAGCTTGCCGGATTCGGCCGCATCGGCGGCGACGAGGCGGGCGGCGCCCTCCGGCCCCTTGTGGCCGCGGTGGCGCTGGCGCATCTCCTGCAATTCGCCCAGCCGGCGCATGTTGCGCTTGCGCCGCGCGGTCACGCCGTAGCGCAGCCAGTGCTCCTCGCGGACGATCTGGCGGCCGAGCTTGTGCTGCTCGCGCTCTTCTTCCTCCAGAAGCTGGTCGCGCCATTCCTCGAAATGCGCGAAACCCTTCTCCAGCCGTTTCGTCTGGCCGCGATCGAGCCAGACCGTCGCCTTCGAGACGCGTTCGAGGAAACGGCGGTCGTGCGAGATGATGATCATCGCCGAGGTGGAACGCACCAGCTCGTCCTCCAGCCATTCGATGGTGGCGAGGTCGAGATGATTGGTCGGCTCGTCGAGCAGCAGGATGTCGGGCTGCGGGGCGAGCACGCGGGCAAGTGCTGCACGGCGCGCCTCGCCGCCCGAGAGCGCAGCCGGCGCTTCGTCGCCGGTGAGGTCGAGATGGTCCAGCAGGTAGGTGGCGCGGTGCGGATCGTCGGAGGGGCCGAGCCCGGCCATGACATAGTCGCGCACGTTCGCAAAACCCTCCATGTCCGGCATCTGCTGGAGATAGCGCACGGTGGCCGAGGGCTGGCGGAAGACGGTGCCGTCCTGCGGCTCGACCAGTCCGGCGGCGATTTTCAGCAAAGTGGACTTGCCCGAGCCGTTGCGCCCAACCAGCGCGATGCGGTCGCCGGCCGAAGCCGCGAGCGCCGCGCCGTCGAGCAGCGGCGTGCCGCCGAAGGTGAGGCGGATGTCGTCGAGCTGGAGAAGGGGCGGGGCCATGTCAGTCCATCCCCACATGCGCGATCAGCATGGCGCGCCCGGAACCAAGCCTTGCGGTGAAAGGCCCGCGCGCCTCGTTGGAAAGCGTCAGCGAGGAGCCGAAGGGCACATGGCGCTTGGCGAGCGGCCACTTCACCGCGTCGAGCGTGAGGCCGTCGAGGTCGGTGAAGCCGATGATCGAGAAGAGCGTGCCGGCCGGATAGTCGAAGCGGCTGGTGCCGGGCAGGAGCGGGACGCCTTCCTGCGCGCCGGAGGCCAGCAGCATGTCGACGCCCTGTTCGGCGAGCGAAAGCGCCATGGCCAGATGCAGGAAGGCGTGGTCGGCGCGCGGGCCGCCGAAGGCGCCGGCCAGCACCAGCCGCGTCGCGCCGCGCGCCAGCGCGGTGTCGATGGCCAGCTCGCCGTCGGTCTTGTCCTTGTCGGCAGGGAAGACCTCGACGGGAATGTCGGCGAAGCCGTCGCGCTGGTCCGGAGAGACCGAATCGAAATCGCCCATCCACAGTTCCGGCACGAGGCCCAGCGCCGGCGCGTGGCGGATGCCGGAATCCGCCGCGATGACGCGGCTGCCGCGCACATGCCGCAGAAGGCGCGGCGTCGCGACGAGATCGCCGCCCAGAAGGATGGTGAAGGTGCTCATGGGCGTGCCCTCTATCACGCGGATGGCGAAAAGCGGAAGCGGTCGCATCGGTCGCGGAGGGCGAGCGAAAATATTGCGCGGCCACCGCGTTTCCGGTATAGGCGGGCCCATTCCCATAAATCGGTGGCTTGACCACCGCCTGCGACGAGGGACGCGGGCGACGAGAAGGAATTTATCTGATGGCCAATACCCTGCTCATGCCGAAGGCGACCGCTGTCTGGCTGGTCGACAATACGGCGCTGTCCTTCGACCAGATCGCGCAGTTCTGCCGGCTGCATCCGCTCGAGGTCAGCGCCATTGCCGACGGCGAGTCGGCGCAGGGCATCAAGGGCATGGACCCGGTCATGACCGGCCAGCTCTCGCGCGAGGAGATCGCGCGCGGCGAGGCCGACCCGAACTACAAGCTCAAGCTCTCCGAGCCGAAGGTGCGGGTGCCGGAATCCAAGCGCAAGGGTCCGCGCTACACGCCGCTGTCCAAGCGCCAGGACCGGCCGAACGCGATCCTCTGGCTGGTGCGCAACCATCCCGAGCTCAAGGACGCGCAGATCTCGCGCCTCGTCGGCACCACCAAGTCGACCATCGAGCAGATCCGCAACCGCAGCCACTGGAACGCGGCCAACCTCGTGCCGATGGACCCGGTGACGCTCGGCCTGTGCTCGCAGATCGACCTCGACATCGAGGTGCAGCGCGCCTCGCGCGGCCAGCAGCCGGCCGAACCCACCGGCGACACCCTGCTGCCGGCCTCGATGACCGAGACGCTGCACGTGCCGGAGAAGGGCGAGCCCGAGGAGAAGGAGCTCGACGCCAATGCCGTCTTCGCCAAGCTCTCCTCGCTGAAGTCGAACCGCGACGAAGACGACGAGTAGGCGGCCCTTGCCGGAAGGTCGCGCCCTTTCGGTAGTTTCGCGCGGCGCGTCCTGATGGGCGCGCTGTTCGTCCGCGACCTGCGCCTTTCGCTGCGCGCCGGCGGCGGCGCGCTGGTCGGCATCCTGTTCTTCCTGTCGGTCGTGGCGACGGTGCCGTTCGGCGTCGGGCCCGACCTGAACCTGCTCGCCCGCATCGGGCCGGCGATCCTGTGGATCGCGGCCCTGCTCGCCAGCCTGCTCGGCCTCGACCGGCTGTTCCAGGCCGACCGCGAGGACGGCTCGCTCGACCTCCTGCTCATCGGCGCGTCGCGCCACCCGCTGGTGCTGACGGTGATCGTCAAATGCCTCGCGCACTGGGTGGCGGCGGTGCTGCCGCTCGTCGTCGCCACGCCGCTCTTCGCGCTGACCATGAACATGCCGCCGATGGCGATGGCGGCGACCGTGGCGACGCTCGCCGTCGGCACGCCGGCGATCACCTTCATCGGGGCCATGGGCGCGGCGGTGGCGGTGGCGCTGCCGCGCGGCGGCCTGCTCGTCTCGGTGCTCGTCCTGCCGCTGGCGATCCCGGTGCTGATCTTCGGCGTCTCGGCGAGCTATGCGGCGATCAATCCGCCCCTGCCCTTCCTGCCGCCCTTCCTGATCCTGATGGCGCTGACGCTGTTCTTCGCGGTGATCGGCCCCGTGGCCGCGGCGCTGGCGTTGAAATGGGCGGCGGAGTGAGCGTCTTGCGCGGCAAACGGGCGCGACAACGTCTCTCACGCTCTGTTGATTGCGCGCCACATTCGCGCGGTCTATGTGAACGGTCATGAGCGACGCTGCCGCACGACCCGCGAGCTGGACCGATCTCGCCAATCCGACGCGCTTCATCGCGCTGGCGGACAGGGCGGTGCCGCTGCTGGGCATCGCGACCGTGCTGGTGCTCGCCACCGGCCTGTGGATGGCCTTCGCCGCGCCGGAGGATTACCAACAGGGCACCACGGTGCGCATCATGTATATCCACGTGCCCTTCGCCTGGCTTTCCATGATGTGCTACGGCGTCATGGCGCTGGCGGCGCTGGGCACGCTGGTCTGGCGCCATCCGCTCGCCGATGTGTCGCTCAAGGCGGCGGCGCCCATCGGCGCGGTCTTCACCGCGCTGGCGCTCGTCACCGGTTCGATCTGGGGCAAGCCGATGTGGGGCACGTGGTGGGTGTGGGACGCGCGCCTCACCTCCGTCTTCGTGCTCTTCCTGATGTATCTCGGCATCATCGCGCTGACGCGGGCGCTGGAAGACCCTTCGCGCTCGGCCCGCGCGGCGGCGATCGTGACGCTGGTCGGCGTGGTCAACCTGCCGATCATCAAGTTCTCGGTCGACTGGTGGAACACGCTGCACCAGCCGGCCTCGGTGCTGCGCCTCGACGGGCCGACCATCCATTCCTCGCTGCTGACGCCGCTGCTCGTCTGCGCGCTCGGCTTCACGCTGATGTTCTTCACGCTGCATCTGATGGCGATGCGCACCGAGATCCGGCGCCGGCGCGTCGCCGCGATGCGGCGCGTGGCGGCCCGCAGCGCCGACCGCGGGGCCTGAGCCGATGACGCATTTCGTCTATGTGACCGCGGCCTATGCGCTTTCGGCCATCTCGCTTGGCGGCCTGCTCGGCTGGATCCTGCTCGACCAGTTGGCGCGCAAGCGTGAGCTCGCCGATCTCGAACGCCGCGGCGTGCGGCGCAGGTCGGAGAGCGGGAGCGCTCAGCCATGACGGCAGGTACCGCGCCCGCCGGGCAGCGCCGGCGCTGGCTGGTGCTCGTGCCGCTGGCATTCTTCCTCGCCCTTGCGGCGCTTTTCCTGCTGCAGCTGCTGTCCGGACGCGACGGCGCCACCGTGCCGTCGGCACTGCTTGGACAGGCCGCACCGCAGACCGAACTGCCGCCGCTCGACGGGCTCGGGCTTCCCGGCCTCTCCTCCGCCGAGCTGGCAGGCAAGGTGACGCTGGTCAATGTCTGGGCATCCTGGTGCGCGCCCTGCCGCGAGGAGCATCCGCTGCTGATGGCGCTGGCCGGCGACACGCGTTTCGAGATCGCCGGGCTCAACTACAAGGACACGCCCGCTAATGCGCGGCGCTTCCTCGGCCAGCTGGGCAATCCCTATGACAAGGTCGGCGTGGACGCCAACGGGCGCGCGGCGATCGACTGGGGCGTCTATGGCGTGCCCGAGACCTTCCTCGTGGGCCGGGACGGTCGCATCGCCTACAAGCATGTCGGCCCGTTCACCGAGAAATCGGTGCGCGAGGAGCTGATGCCGGCGATCGAGAAGGTGCTCGGCGGTGGATAGGCGCGGGCCTACTCGCCGGCCTTGCGGTTCTCGTCGGCCGAATGGCGCATGATCAGCGGCATCTGCGCCATGGTGAAGGCGATGGTGATGGGCATGATGCCCCACACCTTGAAGGCCACCCATGTGTCGGTGGAGAAGCCGCGCCAGACGATCTCGTTCACCACCGCGAGGAAGATGAAGAACAGGCCCCAGCGCAAGGTGAGCTTGCGCCAGCCTTCCGCGTCGAGCTTGAAGGCGCTGTCAAAGACATAGCCCAGCAGCGAGCGGCCGAAGACGAGGCCGCCCAAGAGCACCACGCCGAAGAGCGTGTTCACGATGGTGGGCTTCATCTTGATGAAGGTGTCGTTCTGGAGCCAGAGCGTCAGCGCGCCGAAGACGAAGACGACGATGCCGGAGACCAGCGGCATGATCGGCAGCGAGCGGGTCAGCAGCCAGGAGACGGCGAGCGCGACCGCCACCGCGATCATGAACAGCGCCGTGGCGATGAAGATCGGCTCGCCGATCTGCGCCAGCGCGGGAAACCGCGCGACCAGCCAGTCGCCGCGCGAATTGGCGAAGAAGAAGACGAGCAGCGGGCCGAGCTCCAGCGCCAGCTTGAGCAGCGGCTGAATCTCCTTCTTCTTCGGATCGGTGGGCTCGCTTTCGAGGATCTGGTTCATGCGCTTACTCCACGCCTGCTATGGCCCGGGCGAAGTCGCTGGCCGAGAAGGGTTCGAGATCGTCCACCTGCTCGCCGACGCCGATGAAATAGACCGGCAGCTTGTGCTTCGCCGCGATGGCGACGAGGATGCCGCCGCGGGCCGTGCCGTCGAGCTTGGTCATGACGAGGCCGTTCACGCCCGCCACATTGCGGAAGATCTCGACCTGGTTGAGGGCATTCTGGCCGGTGGTGGCGTCGACCGTCTGGAGCACGGTGTGGGGCGCATCCGCGTCGTGCTTGCCCAGCACGCGCACGATCTTCTCCAGCTCCGCCATCAGCTCGGCCTTGTTCTGGAGCCGGCCAGCGGTGTCGATGATCAGTACGTCGGAGCCGGCTTCCTTCGCCTTCTCATAAGCGTCCCAGGCGAGGCCCGCCGCATCGGCGCCGAGCTTCGAGGAGACGACCGGTGCGCCGGTGCGCTCGCCCCATATCTTCAATTGCTCGATGGCGGCGGCGCGGAAGGTGTCGCCCGCGGCCAGCATCACCTTGAGCCCGCCCTCGGTCAGCTTGGCGGCGAGCTTGCCGATGGTCGTGGTCTTGCCGGTGCCGTTGACGCCGACGACGAGGATGACATGCGGCTTGTGGTTGAGGTCGAGCTCCAGCGGCAGCGCGACGGGCGCCAGCACCTTCTCCACCTCGGCGGCCATGACCGCGCGCACTTCAGCGTCGGAAACCTCGCGGCCGTAGCGCCCCGATGCAAGCGCGTCGGTGATGCGGATCGCCGTCTCCATGCCCAGATCGGCGCGCAGCAGCACCTCCTCCAGGTCCTGAAGCGTGTCCTCGTCCAGCTTCCGCTTGGTGAAGACGCCGGCGATGTTGGACGACAGCTCGCGCGACGAGCGCGACAGTCCCTCGCGCAGGCGCTGGAACCAGCTCGTCCGGGGGGCGGGCGCCGCTTGGACAGGGGCCGCCTCCGCCTTGCGCTCGACGGATTTCGACACGGTCACGCGCGCGGCAGGGCCGGCCGCCGGCTCTGAGGGTTCGTCCGGCCGGGAAGGCGCCGGCTGCTCCATGGGCGCAGGCGGTGCCGGGATGGCGTCGGGCTCCGGCGCGATCTCCTCGCGCAGCCTGTCCGCCGGGACCGGCGCGGGCTCGCGCAGGGGAGGCAGGAGGTCGGCCGCGACAGCGTCCGCTGCCTGCGGCCCGGCCTGCGGAACGGCTTCCTCGGGCGCCTTAGCAGTTGATGGCGTATCCGCTTGCGCGGTCGGCGGGATCGGCGCGGGGCCTGCCGGCGGTTCGGGCGGCGCCGGCTGGGGGACCTCGACCGGTGCGGCAGGCACCTCCACCGGCGGCTGGACCGGCACCTCCAGCGGGGGTGACGCCGGGCGCGGTGCCGGGACCTCCTGTGGCTTCGGCTCCTCGGGCGGGGTGACCGGCTGCGGCGCTGGTGGCGGCACGGGCAGCGGTTCCGGCGCCGGTTGGGGTTGCGGCGGCTCAGGCTGCTCGGGCGGCTGCGGGATGGGCGAGGGCTCGGGCGCGATATCCGCCGCGACCGGATCGGCGATGGCGGGCGACGGCTCGCGCAGCGGCGGCATGATCTCCGCATCCGGCGCAGCAACCGGCTCCGGCGCGGCAGTAGGCGGGTTTTCCAGCGCCGGCTCGTCCTTGCGCCCGAAGGAAAAGACCTTCTTGATGAAATCGAAAGCCATGCGTCAGGCTGCCTTCTGCGTGAGAGCCTGCGCCGTGAGGCGATCGCCGTCATGCCCGGCGATGCACGCCTCCACGATCTCGCCCGGCCGTCCGGCGTCGATGGTGGCGAGGGTGAAACCCTCGGTGCGGCCGAGACCTTCGCGCTCGACAAGGATGCGCTGCGCCGTGCCGGCAAGCGCGGCCAGATGGCGCGCATGCGCTGCCTCGCCCGCCTGGCGCAGACGCGCGGCGCGGCGCTTCACCACGTCGCGCGCCACCTGCGGCATGCGCGCCGCCGGCGTACCTTTGCGCGGGCTGTAGGGGAAGACATGCAGGTGGGTGAGTCCGCACTCCTCGACGATTTTCAGTGAGTTCTCGAACATCGTCTCCGTCTCGGTCGGGAAGCCGGCGATGATGTCGGCGCCGAAGACGATGTCGGGACGCGCCGCGCGGACTTCCGCGCAGAAGCGGATGGAATCGTCGCGCAGGTGCCGCCGCTTCATGCGCTTCAGGATCATGTCGTCGCCGGCCTGCAAGGACAGGTGCAGATGCGGCATCAGCCGCGCCTCGGTGGCGATCGCCTCGAACAGTTCCGGATCGGCCTCGATGGAATCGATGGAGGAGAGGCGCAGGCGTTGCAGGTCCGGCACCTGCCTGAGGATCGTGCGCACCAGCCGGCCGAGCCGCGGCGCGCCGGGCAGGTCGCCGCCATAGCTGGTCAGGTCAACGCCCGACAGCACCACTTCGGCATAGCCGTTGCCGGTGAGCCGTTTCACCTGCTCGACCACCGCGCCCATCGGCACGGAGCGCGAATTGCCGCGGCCGTAGGGGATGATGCAGAAGGTGCAGCGGTGGTCACAGCCGTTCTGCACCTGCACGAAGGCGCGCGCCCGGCCTTCGATGGCATCGACCAGATGGCCGGCCGTCTCCTTCACCGACATGATGTCGTTGACGCGGGCCTTCTCGAACTGGTTGACGCCGAAATCGGGCAGCGCGCGGTAGTTGTGGCGTTGAAGCTTCTCCTCGTTGCCCAGCACGAGGTCCACCTCGTCCATGGCGGCGAAGGTGCCGGGCTCGGTCTGGGCGGCGCAGCCGGTGACGATGATGCGCGCGGCGGGATTGTCGCGGCGCGCCTTGCGGATCGCCTGCCTGGCCTGCCGCACGGCCTCCGCCGTCACGGCGCAGGTGTTGACGATCACCGCGCCGCCTTCGAGTTCGCCGAGGCCCGCCTCGGTCGCCTCGCGGCGCATCACCTCGGATTCGTAGGTGTTCAGCCGGCAGCCGAAGGTGACGATGTCGAGCTTGCTCACGCCGCGCCCTCGATGTCGCGCTGCCATGCGCCGGTGGCGGGGTCGAGCGTCCCGGAAAATTCCCATTCGGCCGGGCCGGTCATCACCACATGGTCGTCGGCGCGCCATTCGATGGCGAGCGGCCCGCCGGGGACGGTCACCGTCACCTTGCGGCCGGTGCGGCCGGTGCGGGCCGCCGAGACGGCAGCCGCGCAGGCGGCTGTGCCGCAGGCGCGCGTCAGGCCCGCGCCGCGCTCCCATGTGCGGATGGTCATGGCCTCGCGGGACGTGACCAGCGCGATGGAGATGTTCGCCCGCTCGGGGAAGATCGGGTGGTTCTCCAGCAACGGGCCGAAACGGTCGAGCTCGTAGCTCCACACGTCGCGGTCGACCCAGAAGATCGCATGCGGGTTGCCCATCGAGGCGACGGAGGGCGAGTGCAGCACCGGCGCGTCGATCGGCCCGATCTGCAGCTCGATCATGCGCGTGTCGCGGAACTCCTCGGCCAGCGGGATCTCCTGCCAGCCGAAGCGGGGGCGGCCCATGTCGACCGAGATCAGCCCGTCCTCATGCTCCTGCGCGGTCAGGATGCCGGCGATGGTCTCGAAGGTGAAAGCCTTGCGCCCGGTCTCGGCGGCAAGCGCCTGCACCACGCAGCGCATGCCGTTGCCACAGGCCTGCGCCATCGAGCCGTCGGAATTGATGATCTCGACATAGTTCTGCGTGCCCGGCGTGCGCGGGTCGTGGATCGCCATGATCTGGTCGAAATGCGTGGCGGGGTCGCCTGCCAGCGCGATGGCGGCGGCGGGCGTGACGCGATCTCCACGGCCGCGCATGTCGGCAACGATGATCTCGTTGCCGAGCCCGTTCATCCTGGCAAAGGGCGCGCTGGTGCTCATGGGCCGCTATATGGCGGAAACGGCCGGCGATTACCAGCGCGTGGCCGTCAGAGTTGACCAGTCCTCAGTTCTTGCGGGTGGCCTCGAACAGGAACCAGTGGCGGCGCTCGGCCTCGTCGATATAGTTCTCCAGAAGGCTGGCCGACGCCACGTCGTTGGCCTCGTCACAGAGGTCGTGCGCCTCGCGCATCGAGGCGATCAGGCTGGCATTGTCCTCGCGCAGCTCGGCCAGCATGTCCTCCGGCGTCACGAAGTCGGCGTCGTTGTCGTCAAGGCGCTTGAGCCTGGAAATATGGCCGATCGAGCGGATCGTCGTGCCGCCCAGCTTGCGCACGCGCTCCGCCAGTTCGTCGGTCATGGCGAAGATCTGCGCCGCCTGCTCGTCGAGCAGCAAATGATAGTCGCGGAAATGCGGGCCGCTGACATGCCAGTGGAAGTTCTTCGTCTTGACGAAGAGCGCGAAGACATCCGCCAGCACGGCGTTGAGGGCGCCGGAGACGTCGCGCCGCGCATTGTCGCCGAGACCGGTCGGGGTTGTCAGTGCAGCCTTGCGGCGATCCTTGGGTGATGAAGCCATGGCGCTTTCCTCGCATGATGTTTGTCTGCGTCCGTCAGGCAACACCAAATTCCCGGCAATGGCAATGCGGGCCGATCCACGACTTTCCGCGAGGTCATGCAGCCTGGCCTGAGGGACAGGAACCATTTTCGGGCATCGCCGTTTGGCAGCGTCCAACGCATATCCAGCCTGCCCGGAGGGAGACCCATGAACGACCGTTTCTTCCCCCACCCCATCCGCATCGCCCTGCCGTCGCACGAGACGCGCGTCGTGCGCTCGGCCTATGAGGCGCTCGAATGCCTGCGCGACTGGCCGGAGAGCCGCTGCCGTCATTACCGCAGCGCCTGGCGCGCCTGCCGCGACGCGCTCGACGGCCTCGTCAGCCCGGAGCGCGCATCGGCGGCGCTGCGCGCGGCCGCGCGGGCGGCCCACCTCATCGTTGCCTGACGGGCATCGCCCCGCGGCAACCTCCCATTAACCGAAACTGTGTAGCATTTTCCGCAAGTTCGCCATCTTTGGCGGCAATGGACGGAACGGCAGGGCGGCGCATGCGTTGAGCCCCGACGGAGGATGGGATGAATTATTCGACAATCGGTGTTGTGGCCGTCTCGCTTGGCGCCCTCGTTCTGGGCGGCTGCCAAAGCCAGCGCATGACCGGCATCTCGGCGCCTTCCAGCACCGTCGCGGAACCGCTCGAGCCCGCGCCGGCCGGCACCGTGACGTCGGGCCAGCTTCCTCCGGCCAATGCCGGCGCCTTCCCGGAGGCGCCTTCGGCAGCGCCGGGAACCCCGCCGCCCGGACAGCAGGTCGCATCGGCGCCCGCCAACGCGCCCGCCATCACCGCCGGTCGCGTGGCCGGCGTGTGGAATGCCAGCGTCGGCGGCCAGGGCTGCCGCATCGCCACGCCGCAGACCAAGTTCGGCTCCGGCTACCGCGCCGGACCGCTGCGCTGCCCCGCGCCGCTCGACGGCGTCAAGTCGTGGAATGTCGAGGGAAGCCAGCTCGCTCTCTACGACCAGAGCGGCTCCGTCTTGGCGCGGCTCTATTCGTCGGGCGGCGAGCGCTTCGACGGGCAGACCACGTCGGGCCAGTCCGTTTCGCTTTCCCGCTGACATAGCCGGGACCTGACATGGCATCGCGCGACGGCGCAGGCGCGTATCCCTCCACGCTCGCGCGCTACGAGGGCCTCGTCGCCGCCGGCGCGCTTCGTTCCGATCCGAACCAGATCGCGGTGGCGCGCGCGCTCGACCGGCTGATCGGCGAGATCGCCGACAAGCGGCTGGCGGCCAAGAAGAGCGCGCTCGGCTGGCTCTTCGCCAAGCGCGCGCCGAAGGAGGCCGTGCGCGGCCTCTACGTCCATGGCGGCGTCGGCCGCGGCAAGACCATGCTCATGGACATGTTCTTCGAGCTGGTGCCGGTGCAGCGCAAGCGGCGCGCCCATTTCAACGCCTTCATGACCGACGTGCACGACCGCGTGCAGCGCCACCGCGAGGACTTCAAGGCGGGGCGCACCAAGGAGTCGGACCCGGTGCCGCCGGTGGCGCGGGCGCTGGCGCAGGAAGCCTGGGTGCTCTGCTTCGACGAGTTCACCGTCACCGACATTGCCGATGCGATGATCCTGTCGCGGCTCTTCTCGCATCTCTTCGCCGAGGGCGTCGTGCTGGTCGCGACATCGAATGTCGCGCCCGACGATCTCTACAAGGACGGCCTCAATCGCGGCCTTTTCGAGCCGTTCATCGCCATTCTCAAGCGCCATGCCGAGGTAATGAACCTCGACAGCGCCACCGACTACCGCATGCAGAAACATGCCGGCCTGCCGGTCTATGCCAGCCCGCTCGGCGCGGCCGCAGACGCGACGCTCGACCAGGCATGGACGCGTATCGTCGACGGCGGCGAGGTGGGCCCGGCGGCCATTCCGCTCAAGGGGCGCGAGATCGTCGTGCCCCTTGCTTCGGGCCGTGCGGCGAGGTTCGACTTCGCCGACCTCTGCGACGCGCCGCTCGGCCCGCGCGACTATCTGGCGCTGGCGGAGCGCTACGACACCTTCGTCATCGACCACGTGCCGGTCCTCGACCAGACCCGGCGCAACGCGACCAAGCGCTTCATCCTGATGATCGACACGCTCTACGACACGCGCAAGCGCGCCATCATCAGCGCCGATGCGCGGCCCGACGCGCTCTATGCCGGCCGTCCCGGCGTCACCGAGGCGTTCGAGTTCGCCCGCACCGCCTCGCGCCTCAACGAGATGCAGAGCGAGGAGTGGCTCGCCGAATGGTCGGCCGCGCACGAGGAAAAGGTTGGCTGATCGCCGCGCGCCGTCACAGCCGTCCCGCGCGCGCCGCAGCCTTCATCAGACTGCAGCAGATGGCAGCTAATCTCGGTCGTCAGAGGGTAGTACAGCCTGTATACATCTTACGTTTACGTAAATCGCTGAGCATCCAACCGATTGAAATCGTTGGGGTGGAAAGAATCGGTTGAAAATACTGGCCTCCGGGTCTATGCGAGCCGGGAATTTTCGGCCTCCGTCCGTCCGTTCAACCCGTGAAGCCCGCCTGCGTGGCCGGCCAAAGTCAAGGGACATTCTCCGCCATGGCACGTAACAAGATCGCCCTCATCGGCTCCGGCATGATCGGCGGCACGCTCGCCCATCTGATCGGCCTCAAGGAACTCGGCGACGTCGTCCTGTTCGACATCGCCGAGGGCACGCCGCAGGGCAAGGGCCTCGACATCGCGCAGTCCTCGCCGGTCGACGGCTTCGACGCGCGTTTCGTCGGCGCCAACGAATACGCGGCCATCGAGGGCGCGGACGTCTGCATCGTGACCGCCGGCGTGCCGCGCAAGCCGGGCATGAGCCGCGACGACCTTCTCGGCATCAACCTCAAGGTGATGGAGCAGGTCGGCGCCGGCATCAAGAAGTACGCGCCGAACGCCTTCGTCATCTGCATCACCAACCCGCTCGACGCCATGGTCTGGGCGCTGCAGAAGTTCTCCGGCCTGCCGAAGACCCACGTGGTCGGCATGGCCGGCGTGCTCGACTCGGCCCGCTTCCGCTATTTCCTCGCCGACGAGTTCAAGGTGTCGGTCGAGGACGTCAGCGCCATGACGCTGGGCGGCCACGGCGACGACATGGTGCCGCTGACGCGCTATTCCACGGTGGCCGGCATTCCGCTGCCCGACCTCATCAAGATGGGCTGGACCTCGAAGGAGAAGCTGGACGCCATCGTCGAGCGCACCCGCAAGGGCGGCGGCGAGATCGTCGGCCTGCTGAAGACCGGTTCCGCCTTCTACGCGCCGGCCTCCTCGGCCGTGGCGATGGCGGAAGCCTACCTTCGCGACAAGAAGCGCGTGCTGCCCTGCGCGGCGCATCTGGACGGCCAGTACGGCATCAAGAACATGTATGTCGGCGTGCCGGTGGTGATCGGCGCCGGCGGCGTCGAGCGCATCATCGAGATCGACTTCAACAAGGCCGAGCAGAAGATGTTCGACAAGTCGATCGAGGCGGTGAAGGTTCTGTGCGAGGCCTGCGTCGGCATCGCGCCGAACCTCGGCAAGTAAGGCGGGCCAGATGAACATTCACGAATATCAGGCCAAGCAGCTCTTGAAGGCCTATGGCGCGCCGGTCGCTTCCGGCGTCGCCATCATGAGCGCCGGCGAGGCGGAAGCGGCGGCGAAGTCGCTGCCGGGTCCGCTCTACGTGGTCAAGAGCCAGATCCATGCCGGCGGCCGCGGCAAGGGCAAGTTCAAGGAACTCAACGCCGACGCCAAGGGCGGCGTGCGGCTGGCGAAGTCGGTGGCCGACGTGGTCGCCAATGCCATGGACATGCTCGGCAACACGCTGGTGACCAAGCAGACCGGCCCGGCCGGCAAGCAGGTCAACCGCCTCTATATCGAGGACGGCGCCGACATCGACCGCGAGCTCTACCTGTCGATCCTGGTCGACCGCTCGGTCGGCCGCATCGCCTTCGTCGTCTCGACCGAGGGCGGCATGGACATCGAGCAGGTGGCGCATGACACGCCGGAGAAGATCGTCACCGTGGCGATCGATCCCGAGGCGGGCGTCACCGATGCCGACGTGAAGAAGCTGAACGACGCGCTGAAGCTGACCGGCGATGCGGCCAAGGACGGCGCGATGCTGTTCCCGCTGCTCTACAAGGCCTTCCTCGAGAAGGATATGAGCCTGCTCGAGGTCAATCCGCTGATCGTCATGACCAACGGCCGCCTGCGCGTGCTCGACGCCAAGGTGTCGTTCGACAACAATGCGCTGTTCCGCCACCCGGACGTGATGGCGCTGCGCGACGAGACCGAGGAGGACGCCAAGGAGATCGAGGCGTCCAAATACGATCTCGCCTATGTCGCGCTCGACGGCAATATCGGCTGCATGGTCAACGGCGCCGGCCTCGCCATGGCGACGATGGACATCATCAAGCTCTACGGCGCCGAGCCGGCGAACTTCCTCGATGTCGGCGGCGGCGCATCGAAGGAGAAGGTCACTGCGGCCTTCAAGATCATCACCGCGGATCCGGCCGTGAAGGGCATCCTGGTCAACATCTTCGGCGGCATCATGAAGTGCGACATCATCGCCGAGGGCGTGATCGCGGCTGTCAGGGAAGTCGGCCTCAACGTGCCGCTGGTCGTGCGCCTCGAAGGCACCAATGTCGAGCTGGGCAAGAAGATCATCAACGAGAGCGGGTTGAACGTCATCTCGGCCGACGACCTCGACGATGCGGCGCAGAAGATCGTCAAGGCGGTGAAGGAAAGCTGATGTCCATCCTGATCGACAAGAACACGAAAGTCCTCGTGCAGGGGCTGACCGGCAAGACGGGCACCTTCCACACCGAGCAGGCGCTCGCCTATCACGGCACCAAGATGGTCGGCGGCATCCACCCCAAGAAGGGCGGCGAGAACTGGACCGGCGCGAAGGGCGAGACCCTGCCGATCTTCGCTTCTGTCGCGGAGGGCCGCGAGAAGACCGGCGCCGACGCCTCCGTCGTCTACGTGCCGCCGGCAGGTGCAGCCGACGCCATCATCGAGGCGATCGAGGCCGAGATGCCGCTCATCGTGTGCATCACCGAGGGCATACCGGTCACCGACATGATCCGCGTCAAGGCCCGCCTCGACAGGTCGACGTCGCGGCTGATCGGCCCGAACTGCCCCGGCATCGTCACGCCGGACGAGTGCAAGATCGGCATCATGCCCGGCAACATCTTCCGCAAGGGCTCGGTCGGCGTCGTGTCGCGCTCCGGCACGCTCACCTATGAGGCGGTGTTCCAGACCTCGAACGAGGGCCTCGGCCAGTCGACCGCGGTCGGCATCGGCGGCGATCCGGTCAAGGGCACCGAGTTCATCGACATCCTCGAAATGTTCCTCGCGGACGACGAGACCCAGTCGATCATCATGATCGGCGAGATCGGCGGCTCGGCCGAGGAGGACGCGGCGCAGTTCCTCAGGGACGAGGCGAAGCGCGGCCGCAAGAAGCCGATGGCCGGCTTTATCGCCGGGCGTACCGCACCGCCCGGACGCACCATGGGTCATGCCGGCGCGGTGATCTCCGGCGGCAAGGGCGGCGCCGAGGACAAGATCGCGGCGATGGAGGCGGCGGGCATCCGCGTGTCGCCCTCGCCGGCCCGACTAGGCAAGACGCTGGTCGAGGCGCTGAAGGGCTGAACGAACAATCGCGGCGACCGTCATCCGGCCGCCGCGATTGACAAGGAGAAGGGCACGGGTTTCCGGCGAGGGCCGGAGGCCCCATATGAGACCGGGCATACTGCCCGACCGAGCGGCGGCGACGCCGCGGTACCCAGGGAGACGGAGCGCGGCGCTCCGGTAAGATGATGGCTCGACAGGACCAGGCCAACGACCAGTTTGCCCTGACCTCCTTTCTCTACGGCGGCAATGCCGATTATATCGAGGAACTCTACGCCTCCTGGCAGAACGACCCATCGTCGGTCACCGCCGAATGGCAGGATTTCTTCGCCTCGCTGAAGGACGATGCGGGCGATGTCCTGAAGAACGCCGAGGGCGCGTCCTGGGCGTCCAAGAACTGGCCGCTCAAGGTCAATGGCGAGCTCGTCTCGGCGCTCGACGGCGACTGGGGCACGGTCGAGAAGCATTTCGAGAAGAAGGCGAAGGACAAGGCGGGCGCCGCCAACGGCGCCGCTGCGATCTCGGATGCGGACGTGCTTCAGGCCACCCGCGATTCGGTGCGCGCGATCATGATGATCCGCGCCTACCGCATGCGCGGCCATCTCCATGCCAATCTCGATCCGCTCGGCATCGCCGAGGCGAACGAGGACTATAACGAGCTGTCGCCGGAGGCCTACGGCTTCACCGAGGCCGATCTCGACCGGCCGATCTTCATCGATCACGTGCTCGGCCTCGAATATGCCACCGTGCGCGAGATGCTCGACATCCTCAAGCGCACCTATTGCTCGACGCTCGGCGTGGAGTTCATGCACATCTCCAATCCCGAGGAGAAGGCGTGGATCCAGGAGCGCATCGAGGGGCCGGACAAGGGCATCGCCTTCACCAAGGAAGGCAAGAAGGCGATCATGCAGAAGCTGATCGAGGCCGAGGGCTTCGAGCAGTTCATCGACGTCAAGTACAAGGGCACCAAGCGCTTCGGCCTCGACGGCGGCGAGTCGCTCATCCCGGCGCTGGAGCAGATCATCAAGCGCGGCGGCCAGCTCGGCCTCAAGGAGGTCGTGTTCGGCATGGCCCATCGCGGCCGCCTCAACGTGCTGTCGCAGGTGATGACCAAGCCGCACCGGGCGATCTTCCACGAGTTCAAGGGCGGCTCCTACGCGCCCGACGACGTGGAAGGCTCCGGCGACGTGAAGTACCACCTGGGCGCTTCTTCGGACCGCGAGTTCGACGGCAACAAGGTCCACCTGTCGCTGACCGCCAACCCCTCGCACCTCGAGATCGTCAATCCGGTGGTGATGGGCAAGGCGCGCGCCAAGCAGGACATCATCTTCGGCCGCACCCGCGAGGAAGTCGTGCCGCTGGAGGACCGCGCCAAGGTGCTGCCGCTGCTGATCCACGGCGATGCGGCCTTTGCCGGCCAGGGCGTGGTCGCCGAATGCCTCGGCCTGTCGGGCCTGCGCGGCCACCGCGTGGCGGGCACGCTGCACTTCATCATCAACAACCAGATCGGCTTCACCACCAATCCGCGCTTCTCGCGCTCATCGCCCTATCCGTCGGACGTGGCGAAGATGATCGAGGCGCCGATCTTCCACGTCAATGGCGACGATCCGGAGGCGGTGGTCTTCGCCGCCAAGGTGGCGATGGAATTTCGCATGAAGTTCCACAAGCCGGTCGTCATCGACATGTTCTGCTATCGCCGCTTCGGCCACAATGAAGGCGACGAGCCGGCCTTCACGCAGCCGATCATGTACAAGAACATCCGCGCGCATAAGACGACCGTGCAGCTCTATTCGGAGCGCCTGGTGGCGGAGGGCCTGTTCACCGAGGCCGAGCTCGCCGCGCTCAAGGCGGAATGGCGCGCCAGGCTGGAGGCCGAGTTCGAGGCCGGCCAGTCCTACAAGCCCAACAAGGCGGACTGGCTGGATGGTGCATGGTCCGGCCTGCGCACGGCCGACAACGAGGACGAGCAGCGCCGCGGCAAGACGGCGGTGCCGGTCAAGACGCTGAAGGAGATCGGCCGCAAGCTGACCGAGGTGCCGAAGGGCTTCGAGGTCCACAAGACGATCGGCCGCTTCCTCGAAAACCGCCGAAAGGCCATCGACACCGGCGAGGGGATCGACTGGGCGACCGCCGAATCGCTCGCCTTCGGCTCGATCGTGCTCGACGGCAATCCGGTCCGGCTGTCCGGCCAGGATTCCGAGCGCGGCACCTTCTCGCAGCGCCATTCGGTGCTCTACGACCAGAAGAGCGAGGACCGCTACATCCCGCTCAACAACCTGTCGCCGGCGCAGGCCTATTACGAGGTCATCAACTCGATGCTCTCGGAAGAGGCTGTGCTGGGCTTCGAATACGGCTTCTCGCTCGCCCAGCCGCGCGCGCTGACGCTGTGGGAAGCGCAGTTCGGCGACTTCGCCAACGGCGCGCAGGTGGTTTTCGACCAGTTCATCTCGTCGGGCGAGCGCAAGTGGCTCAGAATGTCCGGCCTCGTCTGCCTGTTGCCGCACGGCTATGAGGGGCAGGGGCCGGAGCACTCCTCGGCCCGCCTCGAGCGCTATCTGCAGATGTGCGCGGAAGACAATATGCAGGTCGTCTACTGCTCGACGCCGGCCAACTACTTCCACGTCCTGCGCCGGCAGCTCAAGCGCGACTTCCGCAAGCCGCTGATCCTGATGACGCCGAAGTCGCTGCTGCGCCACAAGCGGGCGGTGTCGACCATGGCCGAGCTGTCGGGCGAGAGCTCGTTCCACCGCCTTTTGTGGGACGATGCGCAATATCTCGGCAACGAGCCGATCAAGCTGGTCAAGGATTCCAAGATCCGCCGGGTCGTGCTGTGCACGGGCAAGGTCTATTACGACCTCTACGAGGAGCGCGAGAAGCGCGGCATCGACGACATCTACCTGCTGCGCGTCGAGCAGCTCTATCCGTTCCCGGCCAAGGCGCTCATCAACGAGCTGTCGCGCTTCCGCAATGCGGAGATGGTGTGGTGCCAGGAGGAGCCCAAGAACATGGGTGCCTGGTCCTTCATCGATCCCTATCTGGAATGGGTGCTGGCGCATATCGACGCCAAGCATCAGCGCGTCCGCTACACCGGCCGTCCGGCCTCGGCCTCGCCGGCGACCGGCCTGATGTCGAAGCATATGGCGCAGCTCGAGGCTTTCCTCGAGGATGCGCTGGGCGGCTGACCCCGACAAGAAACCGAAACGACGGCACGAGAACGGATCACAAGAAATGGCAACCGAAATCCGCGTACCAACACTGGGCGAGTCCGTCACGGAGGCGACCATCGGCAAGTGGTTCAAGAAAGCCGGTGATGCCGTAGCCGCCGACGAGGTGCTGGTCGAGCTCGAAACCGACAAGGTGACGCTCGAAGTGCCGGCGCCGGCCGCCGGCACGCTGGCGGAGATCGTCGCCAATGAGGGCGACACGGTCGAGCCGGGCGCACTGCTCGGCATGATCGGCGCCGGCGGCGCGGCCGCGAAGAAGGCGGACGCCCCGGCGAAGGTCGAGAAGCCCAATGCCGCCGCGGAGGCGACCGCTTCCACCACGAAGGAGGCGGCGCGCAAGTCGGCCGAGATCGCCGGCCCGTCGCAGATTTCCGAGCGGAAGGGCGGCGACATGCCGGCCGCCCCGGCCGCGGCCAAGCTCATGGCCGAGAACAACCTTTCGCGCGAGCAGATCCCGGGGTCGGGCAAGCGCGGCCAGGTGCTCAAGGGCGACGTGCTGGACGCCATCGCGCGCGGCACCTCCGCTCCGGCGGCTTCCGCGCCTGCGGCGGCCCGCGCGCCTTCCTCAGGCGAGGATGCTGCCCGCGAGGAGCGTGTGAAGATGACCCGCCTGCGCCAGACCATCGCGCGCCGGCTGAAGGACGCGCAGAACACCGCCGCCATGCTCACCACCTTCAACGAGGTGGACATGAAGGCGGTCATGGACCTGCGCAACAAGTACAAGGACGTGTTCGAGAAGAAGCACGGCGTGAAGCTCGGCTTCATGGGCTTCTTCACCAAGGCGGTCACGCATGCGCTGAAGGAAGTGCCGGCGGTGAATGCCGAGATCGACGGCGGCGACATCATCTACAAGAACTACGCCCATATCGGCGTGGCCGTGGGCACCGACAAGGGCCTCGTCGTGCCGGTGGTGCGCGACGCGGACCAGATGTCCATCGCCGAGATCGAGAAGGAAATCGGAAGGCTTGGCGTGGCTGCCCGCGATGGCAAGCTCGCCATGTCCGACATGCAGGGCGGCACCTTCACCATCTCCAATGGCGGCGTCTACGGCTCGCTGATGTCGACGCCGATCCTGAACGCGCCGCAATCGGGCATCCTCGGCATGCACAAGATCCAGGAGCGGCCGGTGGTGGTCGGCGGCCAGATCGTGGCGCGGCCGATGATGTATCTGGCGCTCTCCTACGACCACCGCATCGTCGACGGCAAGGAGGCCGTGACCTTCCTGGTGCGGGTGAAGGAGAGCCTGGAGGATCCGGAGCGTCTCGTCCTCGACCTCTGACCGGAGGCCGCGGCCATGGGCAGCGCGCGCATGAGGATGGCGGTCGCCGTCCTCGCTCTGCTTGCGATCGTCGCCGGCGCGCTGCTGTGGTGGCGTGCGGGGTGGGACATCGCCGCCGCCAGCACCAATCTCGACATCATCGGCCTCGACGACCGCGCCCTGTCGGAGCGCGGCATCAGGCGCGTCGCGATGGGGCTGCTGGAAGTGCCGACGGGCGCGCTGGTCGTCGCCGACCCGCTGGTGCAGCCGGACCGTCCGCCGCTTGTCCGCACCGTCGCGCCCGGCCGCTATGCGGTGGTCGCCTATGAGGCGGAAGGGCGCACCGCCGTGGCGTCGCTGGTCCTTTCGGACGCACCGGTCGCGCGGTGGGAACTCGCATTGATCGACGGGCAGGACATGGCGAAGCTTGCCCGCGACGAATATTTCGGCTTCCCGGTGGATGCCGGCCTCGGCAGCATCATGGACAAGGCCGCATCGGAGCTGATGCTGCGGCGTGAAAGCGCCGAGCGCGCGAAAGCCGGCAGCGGCCATTTCGACTATTACAACAATGTGCTGGCGGCGGAGCTTCCCGGCGACGGCGCCGAGCACATCTTCCACCAGCCCATTGCCGGCAATCCGGCCAATGCCGCGATCTTCGGCAGCGGCTGGGGCGACGGCTTCTACCCGGCCATATGGGGGCTCGACGCGGAAGGCGCGCCGACCGTCCTTGTCACCGACTTCCATGTGCTGGAAAATGGGCGCGTGCCCGAGCTGGCGGGGGAGTGACGGAAATGGCCTTCGAACCCAATGTCCCGCCCATTCAGGTCCATCTGTGCGTGACGGACGGCAAGGCGGCCATCGCCTGGTACGAGCAGGCCTTCGGCGCGGTCGAGACCTATGAGCAGATGGCCGAGGACGGCGTGCGCGTGCTGCATGCCAACCTCGCCATGTTCGGCTCGGAGGTCATGCTCCACGACGAGTTCCCGGAATTCGGTCCGGACGTGCTGTCGCCGCTCTCGCGCGGCGGGGCGGGCCTCACCATCAGCGTCAACCTGCCCGAGCCGGCCGAGGTGGATCGCGCCTTTACGCGCGCAGTCGAGGCCGGCGCGGCCGGCGTAAGCGCGCCGGGCGACACGTTCTGGGGCGCGCGCTATGCGAGGGTCGCCGATCCGTTCGGCCATGTCTGGGCCTTCAACGCGCCGCTGGCGGGGGCATCGCGATGAGAACGGCGATGGTTCTCGCCATGGCACTGGGATCGGCAACGAGCGCGCTTGCGGCGTGCCCGAGCGAACTCGCCGTCTACCGCGACATGGCGGATGCGGCGGGCATCGACTTCCGCCCGGCCGGCGAGGGCGCGGCCATCACGAATGCCTTCAGGCTTCCGCTCAGGAACGGGCCGGTGCTCGACGGCGTCGTCATGTGGACCGAGCCGCCGTCGCAATCCTGGGGCGTGGTCACGCTGGACTGTCCCGAGGGCGACGTGACCGGCGAGGAACTGCGCCAGTGCACGGTCTGGGAAGGTCCCATCTATGCGGTGCGCGAAGGCGGCGCGGCGGGCTACCTGCCACGCGAAGGCGAGCCGGCGGCCACGCATCTGATCCTTGCCGGCCTTTCCCACCAGATTCTGGGCGCGCCCGCTTTGGCGGAGCGCCAGCCGGACCCGCTTCCGGGCGACATTTTCCAGCTTTCGGGGTGCCAGGAATGAACACGCTGTTTCCCTCCCTTTCCGCAGAGATCGCTTATCTGCTGCTCGCCGGCCTGCTGCTGCTCGTCCATCTCGGCGCGCAGGCCATCACCATGACGCGCCAGTTCGGGTCGGCCTACAATGCCGGCGCGCGCGACGCGCAGAGGACGGCCACCGGCATCGCCGGCCGCGCCGAGCGCGCCTTCCGCAACTATCTGGAGACCTTCCCGCTCTTCGCCGCCATGGTGATTGCGGTCCATGTCACCGGCAAGGCCGACTGGTGGAGCGGCTTCGGCGCGGCCCTTTATTTCTGGGCGCGCGTGGCATATCTCCCGCTCTATCTTGCGGGCATTCCCTATCTGCGCTCCGCCATCTGGAGCCTTGCCATGCTCGGCATTCTCATCATCATGTGGCAGCTCGCCATCTAACCGTCCGACCTGCAGGAGTTCCTTTCATGTCCAGCTACGACGTCGTCGTCATCGGTGCCGGCCCCGGCGGCTATGTATGCGCCATCAAGGCCGCCCAGCTCGGGCTGAAGACTGCCATCGTTGAGAAGCGCGACACCTTCGGCGGTACCTGCGTCAATGTCGGCTGCATTCCCTCCAAGGCGCTGCTGCACGCCTCCGAGATGCTGCTGGAGGCGCAGCATTCCTTCGCCGATCTCGGCATCGACGTCGGCACGCCGAAATTCGATCTGAAGAAGATGCTGGCGCACAAGGAGCGCACGGTCGAGCAGAACACCAAGGGCCTCGACTTCCTGATGAAGAAGAACAAGATCGACACATTGCGCGGCACAGGCAAGGTGCTCGCGGCCGGCAAGGTTTCGGTCACCGGCGCGGACGGCAAGGAGCAGACCGTCGAGACGAAGAACATCGTCATCGCCACGGGCTCCGACGTCGCCGGCATTCCCGGCGTCGAGGTCGCGTTCGACGAGAAGGTCATCGTCTCCTCCACCGGCGCGCTGGAACTCGCCAAGGTGCCGGCGCATCTCGTCGTGGTGGGCGGCGGCGTGATCGGGCTGGAGCTGGGCTCCGTCTGGGCGCGGCTCGGCGCAAAAGTCACGGTGGTCGAATATCTCGACACGATCCTCGGCGGCATGGATTCGGAGGTCGCCAAGCAGTTCCAGCGCATGCTGGAGAAGCAGGGCATGACCTTCCGGCTCGGCGCGAAGGTGACCGCCGTCGCCAAGGCGAAGAAGGGGGCGACCGTCACCTTCGAGCCCGCCAAGGGTGGGCAGGCCGAAACGCTGGAAGCCGACGTCGTGCTCGTCGCCACCGGCCGCCGGCCCTATACCGAGGGACTCGGCCTCAAGGAAGCCGGCGTGGCGCTGGACGAGCGCGGCCGCGTGAAGACCGACGACCACCTGCGCACCAATGTCGCCGGCATCTATGCCATCGGCGACGTGGTGGTCGGGCCGATGCTGGCGCACAAGGCAGAGGACGAGGGCGTCGCGGTAGCCGAGATGATCGCCGGCCAGGCCGGCCATGTGAACTACGACGTCATTCCGGGCGTGGTCTATACCAGCCCCGAGGTCGCCTCGGTCGGCAAGACCGAGGACGAGCTGAAGAAGGCCGGCATCGACTACAAGGTGGGCAAGTTCCCCTTCTCGGCCAATGGCCGCGCCCGCGCCGCGCTGCACACCGACGGCTTCGTCAAGGTGCTCGCCGACAAGGCGACCGACCGCGTGCTCGGCGTCCACATCCTCGGCCACGGCGCCGGCGAGATGATCCACGAGGCGGCGGTGCTGATGGAGTTCGGCGGCTCGTCGGAAGACCTCGCCCGCACCTGCCACGCGCACCCGACCATGTCGGAAGCGGTCAAGGAGGCGGCGCTGGCGACCTTCGCCAAGCCGATCCACATGTAAAGAGCCGGACGGGCGGCTGCCGCCTGCGTCTAATTTCCCGCTCCTGGACAGGACGATCAGCCCGCTGCCGCAAGGCGGCGGGCTTCGTCTTATCGCCCAGACGAAAGTTGTTTTATGGACAAAAATTAGGTTTGACAGGTCATACATGCTTTTCTTAGGTTCCGCGCCAGCCGGATAGCTTGCACGATCGGCCCTGGCTGCCGTCGCGATGCGTCCGGCAAGCATGGGAGGACGATGTGGATCGTGGACTGGACGAGCGGCTGGCCGATGCGCCGGTCAGGACGCGCGGCAATTGCTACGAGGATTTCGACGAAGGCCGCGTCTTCGAGCACCATTGGGGCCGCACGGTCGAGACGGCCGACAATGTCATCTTCAACGCCGCGACGATCCACTACAATCCACTCTATTTCAACGCCGAGCGCGCGAAGGCCGACGGCCACAAGGGCGTGGTGGCCAATCCCTACCTCGCCTTCTCCATCGTCTTCGGCCTGTCGGTGGAAGATTGCTCCGAGCGCGGCGGCGCCTTCCTCGGGCTGGACGATCTGGTCTTCCACAAGGCGGTCTATCCCGGCGACACGCTGACGGCGCGCTCCACCGTGGTGGCGCGGCGGGAATCGAAGAGCGATCCCGACTACGGCATCGTGACCTGGCACACCGAGGGCTTCGACGCCGAAGGCGGCAAGGTGCTGGAATACAAGCGCTCCAATCTGGTCATCAAGCGCGCGGCGAGCCGGGTCTGATGTTCACCGAGGAGCAGCTTCTCATCCAGCAGACCGCGCGCGATTTCGCCATGCGCGAGGTGCTGCCCGTGGCCAACAGGCTTGATCCCGAGCGCGGCGACATTCCGATGGAATTGCGCGAGCGCATGGCCGAGCTCGGCTTCTTCGGCATCCTCATTCCTGCGGAACATGGCGGCGCGGGGCTCGGCTGTCTCGAATATTGCATCGTGGCGGAGGAGCTGTCCCGCGCGTGGATGAGCGTCGGCTCCATCATCCGCCCCTGCGTCGGGGTGAGCGCCATGTCGGAGGCGCAGAAGCAGAATTACCTGCCGGCCATGGCGGCCGGCGAAAAGCTCGGCGCCTTCTCCATGTCGGAGCCGGGCACGGGTTCGGACATTTCCGGCCTCTCCTGCCGCGCCGTGCGCGACGGCGACGAATGGGTCATCACCGGCAACAAATACTGGTGCACCTTCGCCGACGGCGCGGATTTCATCGTCGTGCTTGCGCGGACCACGCCGCCCACCGATCCGAAGAAGCGCTACAGCGGCATCACCGCCTTCATCGTCGACAAGGAGCGCGGATCGCTGCCGAAGGGCGTCAGCGGCGCGCCGATTCCCAAGATCGGCTATTTCGGCTGGAAGACGTGGGAGCTCGCCTTCGACGGCTGCCGCGTGCCGGCAAGCCAGATGCTGGGCGACGAGGGGTCCGGCTTCTTCATCGCCACCAAGGGGCTGGAAGTGGCGCGCGCCCATACGGCGGCCCGCGCCATCGGGCTGGCGCGCGGCGCGCTGGAGGATGCGACGGCTTATGTGAAGGAGCGCGTCCAGTTCGGCCGGCCGATCGCCGAGTTCCAGGCGTTGCGTTTCAAGCTGGCCCAGATGGCGACCGAGATCGAGGCGGCGCGGCAGCTCATGTACCATGTCTGCCGGCAGATCGACGCCGGCGGCCGCTGCGACCTCGAAGCCTCGATGGTGAAGCTCTTTGCCACCGAGATGGCCGAGCGCGTCACCAGCGAGGCGCTGCAGCTCCATGGCGGCGCCGGCTACACCACGCTGCACGCCGTTGAGCGCTACTGGCGCGACGCGCGGCTGACCAAGATCTTCGAGGGCACGTCGGAGATTCAGCTCAAGATCATCTCCGACCATCTCTTGGGGAAGGCGAAATGACCGAAGCGCAAAACCCGCCCGCCGGCACCTTCTTCGAGGATTTCGCGCCGGGCCAGCTCTTCCGCCACATGCGCGGCAAGACCGTCACCGACCTCGACGTGATGTTTCTGGCGCAGATGACGATGAACACGGCGCAGGGCCACTTCAACGCCGATGCGATGAAGAAGGAGAAGTTCGGCCAGCCTATCGCCTATGGCGGCGTCACCGCCTCCATCGTGGTTGGGCTGGCGAGCGAGGACACGGCCGAGAACGCCGTCGCCGAGCTCGGCATGGGCAAGCTCAGGCTGCGCGTGCCGGTGGTGGCCGGCGACACGCTCTATGCCATCACCGAGACGCTTTCGGTGGAAGATGGCGACCGGCCGGATGCCGGCATCGTCGCCTTCCGCCATGTCGGCGTGAACCAGCGGCAGGAATTCGTCTGCGAGATCGAGCGCCGCGTGCTGATCCGCCGCCGGGGCGCAGCCCGGAGCTTGGCATGAGCGGCTGGGGGGCGCTGGACGGCATCCGCGTCATCGACCTGACGCAGGTGCTCGCCGGCCCCTTCTGCGCGCAGATGCTGGCCGATCACGGCGCCGACGTCATCAAGGTGGAGCCGCCGAAAGGCGACGAGACGCGCCGCAACGGCCCCTTCCGACCTGATGATGAACTGCGCGAATATGGCGGCTATTTCGCCAGCGTCAACCGCAACAAGCGCGGCATCGCGCTCGACCTGAAGACGGAGCAGGGCAAGGAGATACTGCTGCGCCTCATCGACACCGCCGACGTGGTGATCGAGAACTACCGCAACGGCGTGATGGAGCGGCTGGGGCTGGGCTATGACGCGCTCTCGGCGCGCAATCCGCGCCTCGTCTATGCGGCGATCCGCGGCTTCGGCGACGTGCGCTCCGGCGCCAGCCCCTATGCCGACTGGCCGGCCTTCGACGTGGTGGCGCAGGCCATGGGCGGCATCATGGGGATCACCGGGCCCGACGCCGACACGCCGCTCAAGATCGGCCCCGGCGTGGGCGACCTCGTGCCGGCCATGATGACCGGCTTCGGCATCCTTGCCGCGCTGATCGAGGCGAAGCGCTCGGGGCAGGGCCAGTTCATCGACGTCGGCATGGTGGACGGCATCATGGCGCTATGCGAGCGCATCGTGCACCAGCACACATTCGCCGGCATGGTGCCCCGGCCCGAGGGCAACCGCCATCCGCTGCTGTGCCCCTACGGACTGTTCCGCTGCAAGGACGGCTGGGCAACCATCGGCGCGCCGCATCCGCATTTCTGGCGCAACCTGTGCAACGCCATGGAGCGGCCCGACCTGATCGACCATCCGCTCTATGCCACCAACGAGCTGCGCGTCGCCCGCCGCGACGAGGTCTACGACATCGTCGAGGCATTCACGCAGCAGAAGACCAAGGCCCAGCTGGCCGAGCTGATCGGCGGGCAGGTGCCGTTCGCGCCGGTCTATCGTGTGGACGAGATTTTCGCCGATCCGCATTTCCGCGCCCGCGAGATGCTGGTGGAGGTGGAGCAGCCCGGTTCGGCCACGCCGGTGACGCTGCCCGGCGTGCCTGTGAAGATGTCGCGCACGCCCGGCGGCGTGAAGACGCGCGCGCCCATGCTGGGCGAGCACACCGACGACATCCTGTCGGGACTGGATTATTCGGCCGCCGAGATCGCCGCGCTGCGGGCGGCGCGGGCCTTTGGCTGAGATGATGAGAGGAAGAATGCGATGACGTATCCGAAGCAGCCTGCGCGTTTGCGCCGTGTCCAGCTCGCAGTGCCCGGCTCCAGCGAGAAGATGATGGCCAAGGCGGCCGGCTCGAAGGCCGACCACGTGTTCCTCGACCTGGAGGACGCGGTGGCGCCGAGCGCCAAGGTGCCGACGCGGCAGAAGATCGTCGAGGCGCTGAAGGGTCTCGACTGGTCCGGCAAGACGCGTTGCGTGCGCATCAACGACCTCGGCACCCAATGGGCCTATGAGGACATCATCCATGTGGTCGAGAATGCCGGCGAGCATCTCGACACGATCATGCTGCCCAAGGCCAAGAGCGCGTCCGACGTGCAGTTCGTCGACACGCTGCTGACCCAGATCGAGAAGAAGCTGAAGCTTTCGAAGCGGATCGGCATCGAGGTGCTGATCGAGGAGGTCGAGGCGATGATGCGCGTCGACGAGATCGCCTTTTCCTCGCCGCGGCTGGAGGCGCTGATCTTCGGCATGGGCGACTACACCGCCGCGCAGGGCATGGACGACCGCGCCATCAAGGGCACCAGCGGCTATCCGGGCGATATCTGGCACTATGGCCGCTGGAAGATCGCGGTTGCCGCGCGGGCGGCCAGGGTCGACGCCATCGACGGGCCGTTCCCCTCCTTCCACGACAGCGAGACCTATACCGAGGAGGCGCGGCGCGGCCTGATGCTGGGCTTCGTCGGCAAATGGGCGATTCACCCCAACCAGATCCAGCCGGCGCTCGACGTCTTCACGCCCGACATGGCGGTGGTGAAGAAGGCGCGCGCGCTCGCCGCTGCATACAGGGAAGCCGAGGCGCAGGGGCTCGGCTCCATCGCCGTCGACGGCGAGATGGTCGATGTCGCCGTCATCCGCATGTATGAGGACGTCCTGCGGCGGGCCGATCTGGCGGGGCTGTAGACCGCGCCGGCCATTCGGGACGCAAGGTAAGATTTGCGCATTGCAACATGCAAATTGAGCCCGGATGTATGCAATTCGGCTGAAACCGCCGCCGTCCCGGTAGCCTTCACCGCGATATGGCGTATAGTTGCCCCGCGTATGCCGTGCGGTGGCCGGCATGCCTGCGAGGAGGATGAACATGAGTGAAGCTGCTGCGGCTGCATCCCGCAAGCCGGAGGCGTTGAAGATCGCCGGTCTCGGCGCGATCGACTGCGACGTGCACCCGCGCGCGCCGCGCCGCGCCGACCTGATGCCGTTCCTAGACGCCTACTGGCGCGAGATCTTCGTGTCGCGGGAGATCGAGCATATCGACCTCATGTCCTATCCCGAGGGCATCCGCCCGCGCCGCAATCCCGACGGCGCGGTGAGCGATGCGGCAAACCTCGCTTCCCGCCTGCTTGACCCGCTCGACCTCAGCGCAGCCATCCTCAACGTGATCAGCGGCGGCCCGCACGCCTTCTACGATCCCTATCTCTCCACCGCCATGTGCGAGGCGACCAATCGCTGGATCGTGTCGGAATGGCTCGACCGCGATCCGCGCCTGCGCGCCTCGCTGCTGGTTCCCTTCCAGAACCCCGAAGCGGCGGTTCAGGAGATGGAGAAATATGCCGGCGACAAGCGCTTCGTGCAGATCCTGACGATCTCGTCGGGCGAGCATCCGCTCGGCCGCCGCATCTACTGGCCGATCTACGAGGCGGCGGCGAAGCACGGCTTCGCGCTGGCGATCCATTTCGGCAACAATTACCGGCACGCGCCGACGCAGAGCGGCTTCCCGTCCTATCTGGTCGAGGAGAACGTCGCGCAGGCGACCGCCTTCGCCAACCAGGTCGGCAGCTTCGTGGCCGAGGGCGTCTTCGCCAAATGGCCGGAGATGAAGGTGGTGCTGGTCGAATCGGGCATCACCTGGATGCCGGGCCTGATGTGGCGCATGTCCAAGGACTGGCGCGGCGCCCGCATCGAGGTGCCGTGGGTGAAGGAGAAGCCGGCCGACATCATGCGCCGCCATTTCCGCATGACCACGCAGCCCTTCGACGTGCCGGGCGACGTGGAGGTCTCGCGCCGCGCCATCGCCCATCTCGGCAGCGACGACATGCTTCTCTTCTCCACCGATTTCCCGCATGATCACCGCATGGATGTGCGCGAATGGCCCGCGGCGCTGCCGCAGGAGATGGCGAAAAAGATCGCCGTCGACAATGTTCGCGCTACATATTCCCGCCTGGAGGTTGGCGAATGAACCAGATCGACACCAAAATCGACCAGTCGGCGGCGACCAAGATTCCGGTGGTGGACTGCGACATCCACCCCGCAATGTCGACGCGCGACGAGCTGGTCAAGTTCATGCCGGTACGCTGGCGCGACCACGCGCGCGACTTCGCCATCCGCGTCGGCAACCCCTTCTTCGGCGGCATGCCCTATCCGCGGCTGACGCCAGGCGCCGGCATGCGGCGCGATGCCTGGCCGCCGAACGGCGGCCCGCCGGCCTCAGACCTCGCCTTCATGCAGGAGCAGCTGCTCGACCCGCTGAACATCGAATACGGCCTGCTGCAGGCGCTCGGCCCCGGAGCGTCGACCTTCAACCAGGACCTCGGCGCGGCGCTGTGCACGGCGCTGAACGACTGGCAGATCGACAAGTGGATGGACCATGACAAGCGCCTGCTCGGCGGCATCGCCGTCACGCAGGAGGACACCGGCGCCGCGATCAAGGAGATCGAGGAGCGCGTCAAGGACAAGCGCTTCGTGCAGATCGCCATTCCGCCGCGGGCGCTGGAGCCCGCCGGCCGCAGGCGCTATTGGCCCCTTTACGAGGCGGCGGCGCATTACAACCTGCCGCTCGCCAGCCATTCGGCCGCCTATGGCAGCCGTTCGAACACCGCGTCGGGCTGGACCTCGTTCTATATCGAGGAGCACGTCGCCTTCTCGAACTCGATGCAGACCAACCTCGCCAGCATGATCTTCGAGGGCGTGTTCGAGCGCTTCCCCAACTTCAAATATGTGCTGGTCGAAGGTGGCTTCGGCTGGCTGCCGGCGCTGATGTGGCGCATGGACCGCGAGTGGGAGCGCATGCGCGAGGAAGTGCCGCATGTGAAGAGGAAGCCGTCGGAATATGTGCGCTCCAATGTGTGGATCACCACGCAGCCGATCGAGGAGCCCGAGAACAACCGCGACATGTACGACCTCCTCGAATGGATGGGGTCGGACCACCTGATGTTCTCGACCGACTATCCGCACTGGGATTTCGACCATCCGGAATATGCCTTCAAGGTGCCGCTCAAGCACGAGGAGAAGGTGGCGATCCTGAGCGGCAATGCGAAGGCGCTCTACCGCCTGCCCTGAGCCGGCCTTGTCCGGGGAACGCGCCGGACCGTCGGGCCCGGCATGCGTTGCGCGCTGCCGTGTCTCGTCAACATAGGGGAACTGTGCGGGCATGATGATCGACCCGACCTATGCGCGCTACATGGCCGGCTACAATGCCGAGATGGACCGCCGGTTCATCGCCGCCGCGCAGCGGCTGACCGACGCGCAGCGGCGCGCCGATCGCGGCGTGTTCTGGAAGTCGCTGCACGGCACCTTCAACCATATTCTATGGGTCGACCATGTGTGGCTGAACCGGCTGACCGGCTCGCCCCTGCCGCCCGGCATCCGCGACGACAGCGACAAATATATCCACGGCTTCGACGACTTCGTCGCCGCGCGCACCGAAACCAATGCGCGCATCGCGGCGTGGGCCGACGGCGTGACGCAGGAATTCCTCGATTCCGACTGCATCTGGTATCGAGGCCGGCCCGAGCAGTTCGTCACGCCCCACGCGGTCCTGGTCGCGCACATGTTCACCCATCAGGTGCACCATCGCGGCCAGATACACGCCGTCCTCACCTCCTATGGCGAGGATACGAGCGACACCAGCATATGGGTGATGAGCCGCGCGCCCTTCTCGTTCGACTTCACTGCGGACGGCGCGTGAGGCTTGCCCGGAAGTTCACACCGTGTGCGATTCGATCGTGCCCGGATGCACGATGTCGATCTGCCGCTCGATGACGTAGTCGGCGCCGGCCGCCCGCCATTCAGCTACATGCGGCGAGCGGGCATGGGCCGAGAGCGCGTCGCGGTGCTCCCAGCGCTCGATGAATGTCAGGTTGTCGGGGTCGGTCACGCTGGCGAAGAGATCGTAGGAAAGGCAGCCGGGTTCCTTGCGGGTCTCGGCCACGCAGCGGCGCGCCGCTTCCAGCAGGTGCGGCGCGGTGCCGGGCTTGATGACGAGACGTGCGATGACAACGATCATGCCGCCTATATGCGCCTTGCGCGTCGGCCCGGCAATCCCGTCTCCCAGTCGCCTGAGGCATGGAACTCCCGGGTGGATGCCGCATTACCCTATGATGGGTGTCGCCCTGCCATGGGCGCGGACAGCCAACCATGCCATTGAAATGCCGCGGGTTTCCGGCAGGCAGCTGGCAGGGCCCGAAGAATGACAGGAGCAGGAAATATGATTGCAGCAGCCGAAAGGGATTTCTGCGGATTGGGCGCATGGCGCCTGCATGCGCTGGCTTGTGCCGCCTTCCTTGCGGTTGCGCCGGCCATTCCGCTGAACGCCCAGGGGCTGGATGCCGAGGGCGCGATCGAGACGATCGTGGGCTCGGATGTCGCGACCGAGGAAAAGCGGGCAGCGGAGGAAGAATCGCGCCTGGTGGCGGCCATCGAGCGCAGCCATGAGAACGCCGTCGAGGTTCGCAAGCGCTTCCGGCTGGAGAATGTCGAGATCGTCTTCATGCCCGACCTCGCCGGCGGCGACGAGAAGGTCGACGCCAAGCTGAGCGAGAATGCGGACGCGGTGAACGAGTTGCGGCAGTCGATCGAAGGCAGCGCCATGCTCTACCACGCCGTCAATTCGCGCGCCGTGCTGCTGCGCGATGTCATCGCGGTCGAGTTCCAGGGCGACGACGTGACGATCTTCGCGGCGGGCAAGAAGCCGGATTGACGGCTCAAGCCGCCCATTCGCGCGCGGCCGGCGATTTCACTCGGGCCTGAAATGTTCTAGAACCTGCCGGGCGCCGTCAGCGCCGTCCGATGAAGGATTCCCCATGACCACGATTGCCGACCATCCCATTTCCAAGCGCTGGCCCGCGGCCGATCCGACGCGGCTCCAGCTCTATTCCTTCCCGACGCCGAACGGCGTCAAGGTGTCGATCGCGCTCGAGGAGATCGGGCTGCCCTATGAGGCGCATACGGTCAACATCATGAAGAACGAGACCTGGGGCCCTGAATTCCTGGCCCTGAACCCCAACGGCAAGATCCCCGCCATCATCGACCCGAACGGGCCGGGCGGGAAGCCGCTGGCGCTTTTCGAGTCGGGCGCCATCCTGACCTATCTGGCCGAGAAGACGGGCAAGCTGCTGCCTTCCAATCCGGCACGGCGCTACGAGACCCTGCAATGGCTGTTCTTCCAGATGGCGGGAATCGGGCCGATGTTCGGCCAGCTCGGCTTCTTCCACAAGTTCGCCGGCAAGGCGATCGAGGACAAGCGGCCGCTGGAGCGCTATCGCGACGAGGCCAAGCGCCTGCTCGGCGTATTGGAGCAGCGGCTGGACGGCCGCGAATGGATGATGGATGACGAGTACACCATCGCCGACATCGCCATCTTCCCGTGGGTCCGCACGATACGCACGACCTATGAAGCCGCGGACATCACAGGGCTGGACGCGCTTCGCAACGTCAATGCATGGCTCGAGCGCTGCCTTGCGCGGCCGGCCAGCCAGAAGGGCCTGAACATCCCGCCGCGCCCCTAGCGCGCGGAATACGAGGGCATCGGGCCGATGCCCTCGTACAGGTGTTGACTACGACCGCCTGGCCAGCAGGTCGCGTATTTCGGTGAGCAGCTTGACGTCGGCGGGCGGCGGCGCTTCCGCTGCCGGTGCCTTTTCGTGCTCCAGCCGGCGGCGCATGTTGTTCACCGCCTTGACCATCAGGAAGATGATCCAGGCCAGGATCAGGAAGTTGATGACCACGGTGATGAAGTTGCCGTAGGCGAATACCGCGCCCTGCTCGCGCGCGGCTTCCAGGGTCGTGGCGGTGACGCCCGCCGAGAGCGGCAGGAAATAGTTGGAAAAGTCGAAGCCGCCGAAGATCGCGCCGACGATCGGCATGATGATGTCGTTGACCAGCGAGTTCACGATCAGGCCGAACGCGCCGCCGATGATCACGCCGACGGCAAGGTCCATCACATTGCCCTTGGCGATAAATTCCTGAAATTCCTTGATCAATGGTCCCTCCTGTCACGGACACTGGCGCCGGTCGTCCCCCGCCGCTGGGGGCACAATAGCAAAAGCGCGGCGCGACGCCAGATGCGTGGCCATCATGCATGATGGACAGCCCCTGCCGCCTGTGGTTGCATCGCGCGAGCCGGGTCAGGGAGGACGCGCGTGCAGGGTTGGGTCATCGTCGCCTTGGCGATCGCCTATGTGTCGCTGCTGTTCGCGATCGCGAGCATCGGCGACCGCCGCGCCGCGCGCATCGATCCGCGGCGCCCGCGGCCCTATATCTATCCGCTCAGCCTCGCCATCTATTGCACCTCGTGGACCTTCTTCGGCTCCGTCGGACTCGCCTCGGAGCGCAACTGGGAATTCCTGGCCATCTATATCGGGCCGGTGCTGGTCTTCCTCTTCGGCTTCCCGCTGATCGGGCGCATCATCCGGCTGGCCAAGTCGGAGAAGATCACCTCGATCGCCGACTTCATCGCCGCCCGCTACGGCAAGAGCTTCGCCGTGGCCGCGATCGCGGCGATCATCGCGACGCTGGGCGCGGTTCCCTACATCGCCCTCCAGCTCAAGGCGATCTCCGACTCCATGCAGCTGATGGTCGCGCACTACAATGGCGCGGCCACCTCGTTCGATTTCTTCGTCGGCGACATCTCCTTCATGGTCGCGGTGCTGCTGGCGCTCTTCGCGGTGCTGTTCGGCACGCGCCATGCCGATGCGACCGAGCATCAGGACGGGCTGGTGCTGGCGGTGGCGGTGGAATCGATCGTCAAGCTCGCCGCCTTCCTCACCGTGGGCTTCACGGTCGTCTTCGTCATGTTCGGCAGCCCGTCCGACCTGATGGCGCGGGTGATGCAGAGCGCGGACGTGGCGGCTTCCGCAAGCTACCGCACCTCGCTCGGCTCGTGGATCGTGATGACGACGCTGTCGGGCCTGGCGATATTGATGCTGCCACGGCAGTTCTATGTCACGGTCGTGGAAAGCCGCGACGAGAGCGAGCTGCGCAAGGCGAGCTGGCTCTTCCCGACCTATCTCTTCGCCATCAACCTCTTCGTGGTGCCGATCGCCTATGCCGGGCTTGCACTGGTGGGCGGACGCACGAGCGCCGATCTCTACGTGCTGTCGCTGCCGCTGCTGCAAGGATTCGATACGCTCGCGCTCCTCGCCTTCATCGGCGGCCTGTCGGCGGCGACGGCCATGGTGATCGTGGAAAGCGTGGCGATGGCGATCATGATCACCAACGATCTCGTCATCCCGCTCTTCCTGCGCCGCTTCCTGCGCCCCGACGTGCGCGAGAAGGAGGACCTGACGCGGCTGATCCTCAATGTGCGCCGCGCCGCGATCTTCATCCTGATCTTCGCCGCCTTCCTTTATTACCGCGAGACGACCCACAACACGCGGCTGGCGGCCATCGGGCTCATCTCCTTCGCCGCCATCGCGCAATTCGCGCCGGCGCTGCTCGGCGGCCTGATCTGGCGCCGGGCCAATGCGCGGGGCGCGGCGCTCGGCATGTGCGCCGGCGCGCTGGTCTGGTTCTATACGCTGCTGCTGCCATCCATCCTCCCGGTCGGGACGGAATTTCTCGTCACCGGCCCGTTCGGCATCGCCAGCCTGCGACCGCAGGGCCTTTTCGGCACCGTGGCCGAGCCGCTGAACCATGGCGTGCTGTGGAGCCTCGCGGTCAACGGGCTGTTCTTCATCCTCGGCTCGCTGTCGCGTCCCGCCGTGCCGCTGGAGCGTATACAGGCAGCGATCTTCGTGCCGCGGGAGACGAGCCCCATGCCGGTGCTGAAGCGCTTCCGCACGGCGGTGACGGTGGACGACCTCAAGGACACGATCGCGCGCTATCTCGGCGTCGAGCGCACCGAACGCTCGTTCCAGTCCTTTGCCGAGCGCGAGGCGATGGTGCTGAAGGGCCACGAACCGGCGAACATGGCGGTGATCCGCTTTTCCGAGCAGTTGCTGGCCAGCGCCGTGGGCTCTTCCTCGTCGCGGCTCATCCTGTCGCTGCTGTTCCAGCGCAACGACAGTTCCTCGCGCGACACGCTGCGCCTGCTCGACGACGCGTCGGAAGCGCTCCAGCACAATCGCGACCTGCTGCAGACCGCGCTCGACCAGATGGAGCAGGGCATCACCGTCTTCGACAAGGACCTGCGACTGATCTGCTGGAACAGGCAGTATCGCACTTTGTTCGACCTGCCCGACGAGATGGGGCAGGTGGGCGTCTCGGTCACCTCCATCTTCCGCCATCTGGCCGCCCGCGGCGACCTCCTGCCGGCGGTGGAGGACGCCGCTCTCGACAGGCTGGTCGAACTGGGCAAGCCCTGGCAGATCGAGTTGCTTTCCTCGGGCCGCATCATCGAGGCGCGGTCCAACCCGATGCCGGACGGCGGCATCGTGGCGACCTATACGGACATCACCCAGCGCGTGGCCGCCGACCTCGCGCTGAAGCGCTCGCACGAGACGCTGGAGCAGCGCGTGGCGAGCCGCACCGCCGAGCTCGTCCGGGTGAACGAGGAACTGGCGCAGGCGCAGATGCTGGCGGAGGAAGCCAATCTCGGCAAGACGCGCTTCCTCGCCGCCGCCGGGCACGACATCCTCCAGCCGCTCAATGCGGCCCGGCTCTACTGCTCCTCCTTCATGGAAACCGCCGAGCCCGGAAAACTGCGCGACGGGCTGGGCAACATCGAATCCGCGCTCGATTCGGTCGAGGCCATCCTCGGCGCCGTGCTCGACATCTCGCGCCTCGACACCGGCGCGCTGAAGCCGTCGGAAACGCGGTTCAAGCTGGACAGCCTGCTGCGCCAGATCGGCACCGATTTCCAGCCGATGGCGCAGGAGAAGAATCTGGAGCTCGTCATCCTCGCCTCGTCGCTGGCGGTGATGACCGACCGTAATCTGCTGCGCCGGCTGGTGCAGAACCTCGTCTCCAACGCGATCAAATATACCCGCAAGGGCAAGGTGCTGGTGGGCGTGCGCAATCGCGGCGATCTGGTCGAGATCCAGGTGTTCGACACCGGCATCGGCATCGCCCGCAGCAAGCTCAACACGGTGTTCCGCGAGTTCACGCGGCTGGAGGAGGGGGCGCGGGAGGCGCAGGGTCTGGGGCTCGGCCTGTCGATCGTCGACCGCATCGCCCGCGTGCTGCGCCTCGAGATTCAGATCGAATCGCGTCAGGGCGTCGGCACGCGCTTCTCGGTCATCCTGCCGCGGGCCGAGGCGCCGGCGGCCGCGCCGGACGCTGCCACACTGCCGGAGATGCAGCGGCAGGTGAGGCTCGCCGGCATGCGGGTGATGTGCGTGGACAACGATACGCGCATCCTCGACGGCATGCGCCTGCTGCTGGATGGATGGGGCTGCTCGGTCGAGGCGCATGCCGGCTCCGCCGGCGTGGCGCAGCGCGCCGTCGGCCTGCCGCCGCCCGACCTCATCCTCGCCGACTACCATCTCGACGGCGAGAACGGCCTCGACGTCATCGCATGGCTGCGCCAGCGCTTCGGAGCGGAGATACCGGCCGTGCTCGTCACCGCCGACCGGTCGTCGGACGTGCGCAGCGCGGCCGAGCGGATGGAGGTGCCGGTGCTCGGCAAGCCGGTGAAGCCGGCCCAGCTCCGCGCCGCGCTGACGCGGTTCCAGCGCGCCCCGGCGGAATAGCGCTTACCCGCCGATCTGGGCCGGGTCGGAGCCGATGCGGGACAGGCGGATAACGGCCTGCGTGCGGCTGTCGACGCCGAGCTTCTGCAGAACCGCCGAGACATGCGCCTTGATGGTGGCTTCCGAGACGCCGAGCTCATAGGCGATCTGCTTGTTGAGCAGGCCCTCCGCCAGCATGGTGAGCACGCGTGTCTGCTGCGGCGTCAGCGTCTGGAGCCGCTGGATGAGGTCCTGCACCTCGGCATCGCCTTCGACGCCGAGCTCGATGTCGGGCGGCGCGTGGATGCCGCCTTCCAGCACGGTGCGGACGGCGGCGCGGATCTCGTCCAGCTGGCCGATTTGGAGATGAAGCCGGCCGCGCCGAGCTCCAGCGCCCGGCGGATGGTGACCGCGTCGTCATGGGCCGACACGACGATGATGGGCAGGGAGGTCTGCAGGCCCTTGAGGGCGACGACGCCCGAAAGGCCGCTCGCGCCGGGCATGGTCAGGTCGAGCAGGACAAGGTCGGCATCGTCGTTTTCGACGATGAGCGCCTTGGCGCTGTCGAAATCCCCGGCTTCGAGAATCTCGCAGTCTTCGCCCATTCCGCCTAATGCCTGCCGCAAGGCGCCGCGGAACAGCGGATGGTCGTCGGCGATCACGAATTTATGGCTTGGCAAATACCCCCTCCTCGCAGCCGCAGCCGGCCCCGCATCCTCCCCCAGAATGCACGGCAGACGGAGTATGCGGGCAAGCAGGGCCTCTTTTCAAGGCCAAGTGCAGAGATGCGGCGGCGGAAAGCCGAAAGACGGATGCCGGCGCTGCGTCAGGTGCGGTCGGGCGCCGTGGCGGGTGGAGGCGGCGGCGCCGGCTTTTCGTCCTCGAACTCCTTCACGATGCCGATGAAGCGGCGGAAGAACCGTTCCATGAAGGTCAGCGTCTGCTCGAATTCCTGCTCCGTCGGCACGCTCTGCACGGCTCCGGGGCGCGATTCCAGCGCGGCAATGCGCTTTTCCAGCTCCGCGATGCGTGCCTCCAGCGCCGGCGCCGGGCTTGCTGTGCCGTGCTCGGTCGGCCGGCAGGCGATGCGGCCGGACACCTCCTCGCAGAAGGCCATTTCGCCGGTCTGCGTGTCGAGCCGGACGAAGCCGTCGCCCGACCGCTCCATCTGGTAGCGCTCCGGCGTCTGTGCGGCCGCCGGCAGGGCGGTTGCGGTCAGCATGGCGGCGATGGCGATGGTTCTCATGGCATGTCTCCGAGGCAGCGGCCGCGACCCATGCAGGGCTGATCGTGGCTTTCTCAATCTCAATATCGGCGCCAAGGTGGCTTTCCAATGACGGGGGACGAACTGTCACGCCAATTCCTGTTCCAAAGCCAGCCGCAGCCGCGAAACCGGTTCCCTCTTTCGGGGCAGATGCTTTATAGCGCAGCCATGACCAGCATGATCTACAAGATTTGCCCGCGCGACCTGTGGGCAGAAGCCGAGGCCGCCGGCCGCTTCGAAGGAGCTCCCGTTGACCTCGCAGACGGCTTCATCCATTTCTCCACCGCCGAACAGGCCGTCGAGACGGTCGCGAAGCATTTTGCCGGGCAGGACGACCTCGTTCTCGTCGCCGTGGATGCGGCACGGCTCGGCGATGCGCTGAAATATGAGGTTTCGCGCGGCGGGGCGCTGTTCCCGCATCTCTACGCGCCGCTCGATTCTGCCGCGGTCGCATGGGTCCGCCCGCTGCCGCTCGGCAGCGACGGCCGCCACCTGTTTCCGCAGCTGGAATCATGATCGGTCCGCTCTACCGGCTCGGCCGGCCCTTCCTGTTCGGCCTCGATGCGGAGGCCGCCCACGGCCTGTCGCTGCGGGCGCTGGGCTGCGGCCTGCCGCTCGGCTTGCCCGTGCGCACCTCGCCGCGCCTCGGCGTGACGGTCGCCGGCCTGACCTTTCCGAACCCGCTCGGCATGGCGGCGGGCTACGACAAGAACGGCGAGGTGCCCGACGCGCTGCTGGCGCTCGGCTTCGGCCTGGTCGAGGTCGGCACGGTCACGCCGCTGCCGCAGGAGGGAAATCCGCGCCCGCGCGTCTTCCGGCTGGTGGAGGATCGCGCCGTCATCAACCGGCTGGGCTTCAACAATGACGGGCACGACGCGCTGGCCGCGCGGCTTGCGGGGCGCATGGGGCGGTCGGGCATTGTCGGCGTCAATATCGGCGCCAACAAGGATGCCGCCGACCGCATCGCCGACTATGAGGCGGGCGTGCGCCGCTTCGCGCCGGTCGCCTCCTACCTCACGGCCAATATCTCCTCGCCCAACACGCCGGGCCTGCGCAACCTGCAGAGCCGCGAAAGCCTGGCTGAGCTGCTGCGCCGCATGGTGGACGCGCGCGAGGCAGTCGGGCGCTCCACGCCGATCTTCCTCAAGATCGCGCCGGACCTGACGGAGCCGGAACTTGCGGAAGTGGCGGAGGAGGTGCTGGCGAGCGGCATCGAAGGCATCATCGTGTCCAACACGACGCTGGGGCGCGACGGCTTGCGCAGCGCCGCCCGCAGCGAAGGCGGGGGCATGTCCGGCGCGCCGCTCTTTGCCCTCTCGACGGCCGTGCTTGCCCGGATGCGCCGTCTTGTCGGGCCGGACCTGGCGATCATCGGCGTCGGCGGCGTCGACAGCGCGGCGGCGGCGGCGGAGAAGATCCGCGCCGGCGCGGATCTCGTGCAGCTCTACAGCAGCATGGTCTATGAGGGGCCGGCGCTGCCCGGCCGCATCGTCGCCGGTCTCGACCGCCTCGTGGCGGATGCCGGCGCCGATACGATCCGCGCCCTGCGCGACACGCGCCTCGACCACTGGTGCGCGCAGCCGATCGGCTGAGCCATGGCATTTTGCAGCCAAGCGGGATCTCCCGGCGTGGCATGAATGCGGATGAACAAAGCGCGCAGGCCGCGGTTTGAATGCAACCCATGTCATGCTAATCGCTTCCTGTCCGAGGGAGGCAGGACATCAGATGGCGCAATTCGTTCTTGAGGCTCCAGCCGTTCCGACCGTCGCGGTCGCAGGCGAGGCGGCGCGCTTTCCCGTGCGGCGCATCTTCTGCGTCGGCCGCAACTATGCGGACCATGCGCGCGAGATGGGACAGGACCCGGAGCGCGAGCCGCCCTTCTTCTTCACCAAGCCGGCCGACGCGCTGGTCGCCGACGGGGAGACCGTCGCCTATCCGCCGCTGACCGCGAACCTGCATTTCGAGGGCGAGATGGTCGTCGCCATCGGCAAGGGCGGGTTCGCCCTCGACGAGGCGGCGGTGCTCGGCCATGTGTGGGGCTATGCCGCCGGCAACGACCTCACCCGCCGCGACCTCCAGTCCGTCGCCAAGAGCAAGGGCCAGCCCTGGGACTGGGGCAAGGCCTTCGACCGCTCGGCCGTATGCGGCGCGATCGTTCCGACCTCGCGCATCGGCCATCCGGCGAGCGGAAGGATCACAACCCATGTCAATGGCGAGCTGCGCCAGCAGGCCGACCTCTCGGACATGATCTGGCCGGTGCCGTCGATCATCGCCTTCCTGTCGCGGTCGATGCGCCTGATGCCGGGCGATCTCGTCTATACCGGCACGCCGGCCGGCGTCGGTGCGCTCGAGGTCGGCGACGAATGCCGCGTCGCCATCGAGGGAGTAGGCGCCGCCACCGTCACGATCGGCCCCAGGGAGGACATATGAGCGAACTGGTCCTGCACAATTATTTCCGCAGCTCGACATCCGTGCGGGTGCGCACGGCGCTGAACCTGAAGGGGCTCGGCTATCGCTATGTCGCCCATCATTTGCGCAATGGCGACCACCGCAAGCCGGCCTATCTGGCCGTCAACCCGCAGGGCGCGGTCCCGTCGCTGGAGCTGGAGGACGGCACGATCCTCACCCAGTCGCTGGCGATCATCGAATATCTGGACGAGGTGCACCCGCATCCTGCGCTGCTGCCGCCCGATCCGCTCGGCCGCGCCCGCGTGCGCGCGCTCTCCCTGGCGGTCGCCTGCGAGATCCATCCGGTGAACAATCTCAAGGTGCTGAACCATCTGCGCCACGAGTTCGGCGCCGGCGACGCGGCGGTGAACGCCTGGTTCCGCTACTGGGTGGCCGACACCTTCGCGCCGCTGGAGGAGATGCTGGCAACCAATCCGGCGACGGGGCGCTTCTGCCACGGCGACACGCCGACCATGGCCGACATCTGCCTCCATGCGCAGGTGGTCAACAATGCCCGCTTCGCCGTGGACATGGCGCCTTATCCGACGATCAATCGTATCTATGACGCCTGCGCGGCGCTGCCCGCCTTCGACAAGGCGCTGCCCAAGAACCAGCCCGACGCGGAATGAAATAGCGCCGAACGGCGCCGGGGACCGCGATGCGCGGCGACCATCGATATATACGCCAAAATATAGCGTTCTTATTAAACAAGTTAATCAAAACGCTTGACCTTGCTGGGGTTCGCATCGCAGGTAGACGCAAGGGCATGCTGCCGCGACCGGGAAGGAGACGATGATGACAGACTACCGTATGCTGATCGACGGCGATTGGGTGGAGGCCGCGTCGGGCGAGCGCTTCGACACGGTGAACCCCTATACGACCAAGGCCTGGGCGACGATCCCGCGCGCCGGCGAGGCCGAGGCAGACGCGGCCGTCGAGGCCGCATGGCGCGCGCTCAAGAAGGGCCCATGGGGCCAGATGTCGCCGACCGGACGGGGCGAGCTGCTCTACAAGCTGGCCGACCTGTTCGCGGCAAAGGCGCAGGAACTGGCCGAGTTCGAGGTCCGCGACAACGGCAAGCTGATCGCCGAGATGTCGGCGCAGATGCGCTATGCGCCCAAGGTGCTGCGCTATTTCGCCGGCCTTGCCGACAAGATCGAGGGGGCGATACCGCCGGTGGAGGCCAAGGGCCTGTTCGCCTTCACGCGCAACGAGCCGGTCGGCGTCGTCGTGGCCATCACGCCGTGGAACTCGCCGCTGATGCTGACAGTGTCGAAGATCGCGCCGGCGCTGGCCGCCGGCTGCACGGTGGTGCTCAAGCCGTCCGAGTTCACCTCCGCCTCGACGCTGGAATTCGGCAAGCTGATCGAGCAGGCGGGTTTCCCCGCCGGCGTCGTCAACATCGTCACCGGCTTCGGCAACGAGGTCGGCGCGCGTCTGGTGGCGCATCCCAAGGTCGCCAAGATCACCTTCACCGGCGGCGAGCCGGGCGGACGCGCGGTCGCCACCGCCGCCGCGCAGGACTTCAAGCCGGTGACGCTGGAGCTGGGCGGCAAGTCGCCCAACATCGTCTTCGACGATGCGAACCTCGACCAGGCCGTGAAGGGCGCGATCTCGGGCATCTTCGCCGCCAGCGGCCAGACCTGCATCGCCGGTTCGCGCCTGCTGGTGCAGGAATCGATCCACGACCAGTTCCTGGAGCGCCTGCTCGACTTCGCCAAGACCGCGAAGCTCGGCGACCCGTCGAGCATGGACACGCAGGTCGGCCCGGTCACCACGCCGCCGCAATACCAGAAGATCCTGAGCTATATCGACATCGCCAAGCAGGAAGGCGCGCGCTGCGTGCTGGGCGGCGGCCCCTCGGATCTCGGCGGCTATTTCGTCCAGCCGACGATCTTTGCCGGGGTCAACAACAAGATGCGCATCGCGCAGGAAGAGGTGTTCGGCCCGGTCCTGTCGGTGATCAAGTTCAAGGACGAGGAAGAGGCGATCGAGATCGCCAACGACACGCTCTACGGCCTGGCTTCCGGCATCTGGACGCAGTCGATGAAGCGCGCCTTCGAGGTGTCCGCCCGCATCGAGGCCGGCACGGTGTGGGTCAACACCTACCGCCAGGCGAGCTTCAACGTTCCCTTCGGCGGCTACAAGCGCAGCGGCATCGGCCGCGAGAACGGCATCCCCGCGATCAAGAGCTTCATCCAGACCAAGACCGTGTGGATGAACTACGGCGCCGACGTGCCGAACCCGTTCATCATGCGCCTCTGACTTCGGCTTCGGCCCTGCGACGCGCCGGTCCCGCCGTTTCGCGGCGGGGCGGGGCCGCGACAATGAATGAAAGCGTATGAAGATTTGCTGCCGCGCAGGTTTGACAACCACGCGATCGCCTTCATAGTGTGCGCGCAAAATTGACCGGACAAAGATCGGCGGTTTCGAGGGAGGAATGACCATGCGAGGATTGTTGATGATGGCGGCGGCGGTCGGGGCGCTGCTGACGGGACCTGCCGCGGCCCAGAACTATCCGGCCCAGCCCGTGCGCATGGTGGTCGGCTTCGCACCCGGCGGCGGCATGGATACGATCGCGCGCCTGGTCAGCGACAAGCTGGCGGCACCGCTCGGCCAGCAGGTCGTGGTCGACAACCGGCCGGGCGCCGGCGGCACGCTGGCGGCGGCCTATGTCGCCAACGAACGGGCCGACGGCTACACCATCATCCTGACCGAGACGAGCGCGCTCATCGGCCCGGTCGTCTACGGCAATGTCGGCTACGATCCGATCGAGAGCTTCGTGCCGGTGGCCAACCTCACCCAGGCGCCGCTGGCGCTGGTGGCGCATCCCTCCTTCGCGGCCAACAGCATGGCCGAGTTCATCGAGCTGGCGAAGTCGAAGCCGGGCGAGTTCTTCTACGCCACGCCCGGCAAGGCGACGACCCAGCACCTTGCCGTGGAGATGCTGGAAAAGGCGGCAGGCCTCGACCTGCAGGATGCGCCGTTCCAGGGCGGCGCGCCGTCGGTCACGGCGGTGGTCTCCGGCGAGGTGCCGCTCGCCATCGTCAGCCTGAGCGCGGCGGTGGCGCAGGCGCAGGGCGGCAAGATCAAGATCCTCGGCATCACCACCGCCGAGCGCATCCCCGACTTCCCCGACATCCCGACCATCGGCGAGACCGTGAAGGGCTTCTCCGCGCTTCCGAGCAACTTCCTCGCGGCACCCGCCAAGACGCCGCCGGAGGCGCTCGCGGCGCTGTCGAAGGCGGTCGAGACCGCGATGCAGGACAAGTCGCTGACCGACGCGCTCGCCAAGCAGGGCCTGCTGCCGGTGTACAAGAACGGCGAGGCGCTGAAGGCCGAGATTCCCGAGCAGACGCAGATCTGGACCGACGCCTACAAGGCGGTCGGCCAGTAAAACAGCGAAACACGCGCCGGGCGTCCGCCCGGCGCCGGCATTCATAATCAAGTGGAGCATCCATGACACGCGTGATCGGCATGATCGTCCCCCCAGCCTCCGGCATGATCCCGCCGGAAGCCGTCGCCCTCTATCCGGACGTGAAGTTCATCACGCGCGGCATCGCCATCGGCTCGGTGTCGATCGAGAGCTTCGACAATGTGGTCGACCGCGTGGCGCAGCTTGCGCGGGAGCTGAAGGCGGATGGCGCAGAAGCCGTGTCGCTGATGGGCACCTCGCTGAGCTTCTTCCGCGGCGTCGCCTTCAATGACGAGCTGACCCGCGTGATCCACGAGGCGACCGGCCTGCCGGCCACCACGATGAGCAACGGCATCCGCGATGCGCTGCGCGCCCTCAAGGCGAAGCGCATCGCCGTCGGCACCGCCTATACCGACGACCTCAACGCCAAGCTGCGCGCCTATCTCACCGATTGCGGCTTCGAGGTCGCGGCTCTGGAAGGGCTGGGCCTCGCCGATGTGAAGCAGATCCACGGGGTGACCGAGCAGCAGGTGGTGGAGCTCGGCCAGCGCGTCGCGGCGAAGGCCGAGGGCAGGATCGACGCCGTGCTGATCTCCTGCGGCGGCCTGATCTCGACCAATCTGGCGCCGCTGCTGGAGCCGAAGGTCGGCGTGCCGGTGGTCGCCAGCGCGACGGCCGGCGTCTGGGCGTCGGTCCGCCTGCTCGGCATCGACACCGACGTCAGCGGCTTCGGGGCGCTCGCCAAGGCGGCGTGAGCACAGGCTGCACGGGAATGAAGCATGTCGGATAATGAAGTGAAGAACGGCAGCGCCGGCATCGACCTGCTTGCCGGCGCCGTGATGCTCGCCATCTGCGCGGCGTTCGTCGTTATCGCCTGGGGCTACGGAATCGGCACGCCGGCCCGGATGGGGCCGGGCTTCTTCCCGTTCTCCTTCGGGCTCGTCGGCATGGGGCTGGCGCTCGCCATCATCCTGCGCGGCTTCGTTTCGCCCGACGGGCTGAAGGAAGCGCCGCACTGGCGCTCCGCCTGCTTCGTGATCGGCGGGGTCGTCGCCTTCGGCCTGCTCATCGAGACGGCGGGCCTCGGCCCGGCGGTCTTCGTCTCCACCATCATCTCGGCCTATGCCGACCGCGAGGCGCGGCTCAAGGGAACGCTTGCGCTCGCCGTCGGCCTTGCCGCCGCCACCTGGGTGGTCTTCGTCTACCTGCTGGGCCTTTCCATCCCGTTCGTCGCGGGGCTGCGGTGATGGAGCTGCTTTCGTCCGTCGCCGGCGGCTTCGTCCAGGCCTTCAGCCTCACCAATCTGTTCTATTGCTTCGTCGGCGTCACGCTCGGCACGCTGATCGGCGTGCTGCCCGGCATCGGCCCGATGCTCGGCATCGCGCTGCTCCTGCCGGTGACCTTCTACCTGCCGCCCGATGCCGCCATCATCATGCTGGCCGGCATCTATTACGGCGGCGAATATGGCGGCTCCATCACCTCGATCCTCGTCAACCTGCCGGGCAGCGCCTCGTCGGCCGTGACCTGCATCGACGGCTACCAAATGGCGAAGAAGGGGCGCGCCGCCGTGGCGCTCTACGTCACCGCCGTCGCCTCCTTCATCGCCGGCAGCACCGGCATCATCCTGATGACGCTGTTTTCGCCGGTCATCGCCGAGTTCGCGCTGTCCTTCACCTCGGTCGACTATTTCTCGGTCATGCTGCTCGGCCTGCTCGCCTCATCGTCGGTGGGGCGCGGCTCGCCGCTGAAATCGGTGGGCGCACTGGTGGTCGGCGTTCTTTTCGGCATCGTCGGCACCGATGTGAACACCGGCATCCAGCGCTATGCGCTGGGCTTCCCTGAGCTCATCACCGGCATCAGCATCGTGGCGATCGCCATGGGCCTGTTCGGCCTGCCCGAAGTGATCAGCGGATCGGGCGACGGCGAGGAACGCGTGAAGATCGGCAAGGTGCGCCTGCGCGACATGCTGCCGACGCGCGAGGAGGTGCGGCGCTCGGCGATGCCGGTGGTGCGCGGCACCAGCCTCGGCTCGCTGCTCGGCGCGCTGCCGGGCACGGGCGTCACCATCTCGGCCTTCCTCGCCTATTCGATCGAGAAGCGCGTCTCGCGCACGCCGGAAATCTTCGGCACCGGCGCCATCGAGGGCGTGGCGGCGCCGGAATCGGCCAACAATGCCGCCGCGCAGACCGCCTTCATCCCGACGCTGACGCTGGGCATTCCCGGCAGCGCCACCATGGCGCTCATCCTCGGCGCGCTGATGATCCACGGCATACCGCCCGGCCCGCAATTCATGACCGACCATGGCGACCTGTTCTGGGCGCTGGTGGCAAGCTTCTGGATCGGCAACCTGTTCCTGCTCGTCCTCAACATCCCGCTCGTCGGCGTGTGGATCAAGCTGCTGGAAGTTCCCTACCGCTACCTGTTCCCCAGCATCATCTGCCTGATCTGCGTCGGCGTCTATTCGGTGAGCCTGAACGTCTTCGACGTGTGGCTGGTGCTCGGCATCGGCGTGCTCGGCTATGCGATGCGGCTCACCGGCTTCGACGCCGCGCCCTTCCTCATGGGCTTCATCCTCGGCCCGCTGATGGAGGAGAACCTGCGCCGCGCGCTGCTGCTCAACCGCGGCGACTTCTCGGTCTTCGTCACCCACCCGATCAGCCTCACCTGCCTGATCCTCGCCGCGCTGCTGCTGACGTGGCCGCTGATCGGGCGCGGCCTGCGGCGCCTGCGCCGGCGCAGGGCGACCGCCGCCTAGTTCGGTCTGGCCTTTCGCTCTGTTGCGTTGCACAAGAGGTGTGACGCAACAGGACGGAGAGCAGGCGTGGCGCATATCGTTGGCCGGCAGGTGGTCTATCGGGGCTGGACGACGCTCCACCGGCTGGAGATCGAGGAAGACGGCCAGCGCTATACGCGCGAGGTCGAGGACCATGGCGACGCCGTTTCCGTCCTGCCCTACGATCCGGTCCGCCGCATCGCCTGCCTCGTGCGGCTGCTGCGCGGTCCGATCCTGTTTGCCGCCGGCGGCGACGGCATGTCGCTCGAGCCGCCGGCCGGACTGATCGATGAAGGCGAGACCGCCGAGGATGCGGCGCGCCGCGAGGTGCTGGAGGAGACGGGCTACAGCGTCGGCGCGCTCGAACCGCTCGGCACGGTGTGGACCTCGCCCGGCGTTTCCGCCGAGCGTGTCAGCCTGTTCCTGGCCCCCGTCAGTCAGGAAAGCCGCGCCGGAGACGGCGGCGGCATTGCCGACGAGAACGAGAACATCACCGTGGTCGAGATGCCGCTGGCCGAGCTCGCCGCAATGGCCGACGAGGGGCGCCTACACGATATGCATGCGCTGCTTCTGATGCAGGCACTGCGGCTGCGCCACCCGGCGCTTTTCGCCTGATCCGGCCCGGTCAGGGCGATGTCCGGACAAAACTGCCGATAAAGCGGTCAATCGCAGCATGCATGATGGGCAAATGCCTAAAAAATTAGGTCAGCAACGCTGACTCTGGTTGCGGTCGTCCTGCCGCTATTTTATGCAGGCGGAATTAGATCGAACCCGTCAGGAGTCATGATGTCAGAAGATAGCCTTCTCGATAATGCGCTCGTCCGTCTGGACGAAGCCGCCGCCCATCTCAGCATCGACCCGGATGTGATCGAGAAGCTGAAATACGCCCGAGAGACCACCAAGGTGCGGCTCATGATCCGCATGGACGACGGCTCGCGCAAATCCTTCCTGGCGTGGCGCTGCCGCTATGACGACACGCGCGGCCCCACCAAGGGCGGCATCCGCTTCCATCCGGAATCCACCGCCGACGAGGTGGAGACGCTGGCATTCTGGATGACCTTCAAATGCGCCGTGATGAACCTGCCCTATGGCGGCGGCAAGGGCGCCGTGCAGGTCGACCCGCGCAAGCTCTCCAAGGCCGAACTGGAGCGCCTGTCGCGCGCCTATATCCAGGCCTTCGCGCGCACCATCGGCCCGGACCGCGACATTCCCGCGCCGGACGTCTACACCAATGCGATGATCATGGGCTGGATGGCCGACGAATATGCCCAGATCGTCGGCCATGCGGTGCCTGCCGTCATCACCGGCAAGCCGATTGCGCTCGGCGGTTCGCTGGGACGCGGCGATGCGACGGCGCGCGGCGGCTTCTACCTGGTCCGCCACCTCGCCGACGACCTCGGCCTCGGCAAGACCATGCGCGTCGCGATCCAGGGCTTCGGCAATGCCGGCCAGTACATTGCCAGCCTGCTCGCGGGCGACGGGCACAAGATCGTCGCCATTTCGGATTCGGAAGGCGCGGTGTATTCGGAAGCCGGCTTGCATGTCGACATGCTGCTGGCCGCCAAGGCGGCCGGCAAGTCGGTGGTCAGCACGGTCGGCCAGGGCGGGCATGAGCATCTCAAGGCGGGCGACCTGGTCGGCGTCGATTGCGACCTGCTCGTTCCGGCGGCGCTGGAAAGCATGATCCACGAAAAGAACGCCGGCACGGTGAAGGCCAAGCTGGTGCTGGAGCTGGCGAACGGCCCGGTCACGCCAGAGGCCGACGAGATTCTTGCGAAAAACGGCGTGGTGATCCTGCCGGACATCCTCGCCAATGCCGGCGGCGTCACCGTCTCCTATTTCGAGTGGGTGCAGAACAAGCAGGGCTATTACTGGTCGGTCGAGGAAATCCACGAGCGGCTGCAGATCATCATGGAGCGCGAGGGCCGGGCGATCTGGAACGTCTCGCAGGAGAAGGGCGTGACGATGCGCACGGCGGCCTATGTCCACGCGCTCGGACGCCTCGCCGAAGCCATCGAGGCGCACGGCACGCAGAGCTTCTTCGACAGCTAGGCGACGGCGGCGGGGTGGAACCACCCCGCGCTGCACGGCTCGTATGAACGGGACGTTCCCGTCCGAAAAGCACAGGCTCCCGCTACACGATGGCGGGAGCCTTCTTCTTTATGCAGGGTCGGAGACACTGCGTGCTTGTCCGGCCATTTGCCGGCAATAATCATGCGCGGCGATTGAAGCATCTCAGCATGCCTGATATAAGCTTCCCTTATGTAAAAGGGAGGAATACATGCTGCTCGATCGCCGTCGTTTCATCGTGTCCGCCACCGTTGCGGCCATTGCCTTGTCGGCCGGGCTGGCGCCCGCATCCGCGCAGGCGGATTATCCCAGCCAGACCGTCTATTTCATCACCGGCTTCCCGGCCGGCTCCGGCGCCGACGTGCTGGTGCGCTACCTCGGCAAGGCGTTCGCGGAAGAATCCGGCCAGACCGTCGTGGTGGAGAACAAGGCGGGCGCGGCCGGCAATATCGGCGCCGAATATCTCGCCCGTTCCAAGCCGGACGGCTACACGATCTACATCCATGCGGCGAGCTCGATCGCGGCCAACATGCACCTGTTCAAGAACCCGCCGGTCGATGTCGGCAAGCAGATCCAGATCGCCGCGACGATCAACCAGCAGGCCTTCATGCTGATCGTGCCGGCGGCCAGCCCCTACAAGACCGTCGAGGAACTGGTGAAGGCGATGAAGGAGAAGGGCGACAAGGGCACCTATGCCCAGTCGAACACGACCGGCCGCGTGATGGGCCGCATGTTCACCGACCAGGCCGGGCTCAAGACCGTCGAGGTCGCCTACAAGACCGACATCGACATCGTCAACGACTTCGGCAGCGGCGTGCTCGACTTCGCCATGATGAACCCGGTCTTCGCGCTGGCGCAGCAGCGCGCCGGAAATGCGCGCGTGCTCGCCGTCGCCACGCCGGAGCGCGTCAAGTCGGCGCCCGACTACCCGACCTTCGGCGAGGCGGGATTGCCGGACCTCGTGATGCTGAGCTGGTTCGCCGCCATGGTGCCGGCGCAGACGCCGCGCCCGGTAGTCGACAAGATCAACGCCTATTTCGAGACGATCCTGTCGAAGCCGGAAACGGTCAAGTTCCTGAACGAGAATGGCGGCGATCCCTTCATCAGCACGCCGGACGAGGGCCAGAAGCTGCTGCTGCAGCAGATCGAGGACTGGAAGGGCTACGTCGCAACCGCGGGCATCGAGCCGCAATAGCGGGGACGGGCGATGCTTCCCCCGGCCGCGGCAGGCGGCCTCTCGCCCTTTGCCGGCCTGGATATCGCGCGCCTGCTGGCGCGCCGCGCGGCCGAGCGGCCGGACCATGCGCTGCTGGTCTGGGAACCGGAGCACGGGCCGGCGCGGCGCTGGACCTATGCGGCCTTCGCCGACGATGTGGCGCGCCTTGCCGGCGGGCTGGCGGCGCGGGGCATCAGGCCGGGCGACCGCGTTCTGGTGCATCTGGAGAACTGCCCCGAAACGCTCATCGCGCGCTTCGCCTGCGCCTGGCTCGGCGCCGTCTGCGTGGCGACTAACCCGATGGCAGCCGGGCCGGAACTGGCCGGTCTGGCTGAGACCGCGGCGCCCCGCGCGGCGATCACCCAGCCGCGCCTTGCCGGGCTCGTCGCGGCACATGTGACGGACCTCGACTGGATCGCGGTGACCTCCACCGATGCCGGGCAGGAGCCGGCCCCGGCGGACAGGCCATCGCGGGACAGCCTGTTCGAGGCGCTGTATGGCGAGCCGCTGCCGATGCCCGCGCCGGACCCGCATCGTCCCGCGCTCATCCTTTTCACCACCGGCACGACGGCGCGCGCCAAGGCGGTGCTGTGGACGGACGAGAACCTTTTGTGGGGCGCCTGCATCGGCGCGCAGCAGCAGGGGTTTCGCGGCAGCGACGTGACGCTGCTCTTCCTGCCGTTGTTCCACGTCGTCGGCTTCTCCTGGACCTTCCTGCCGGCGCTGTGGCGCGGCGGCTCGGTGGTGCTGCAGCCGCGCTATTCCGCCTCGCGCTTCTGGCCGCTCGCCATCGCGCATCGCGCCACCGTTGCGGCGCATGTGCCGTTCACCATCGGCGCCCTGACGGCGCAGGACATGCCGGCGCGGCACGATTTCCGCATGTGGATCACCAACCGCCAGATGCCGCAGAAGCAGACCCGCTATGGCGTTGAAAACTTCTGCTCCGCCTGGGGCATGACCGAGATGGTTTCGCAGCCGGTGATCGGCAACGGTGATTGCGGCGCGCTCGCCGCGGATGCGATCGGCCGCGCCTCGCCGGCCTATGCCGTGCGCGTCGTGGATGGGCAGGGCAGGGACGTTGCGGCTGGCGAAGCCGGCGAACTTCTTGTCGGCGGCGTGCGCGGCCGCTCGATCTTCAGCGAGTATTTCGGCGATGCGGCAGCGACCGAGGCGGCCTTCGACGAACATGGCTACTTCCGCACCGGCGACCGCGTGCGCCGCGACGCCGACGGCACGATCACCTTCATCGATCGCATCAAGGACGTGATCAAGGTCGGCGGCGAGGGCGTTGCCGCAAGCGAGATCGAGGCCGTGGTGGCGGCCGTGCCGGGCGTGCGCGAGGTGGCTGTCGTCGCCGGGCCGGATCCGCTGCGCGGCGAGGTCCCCGTCGCTTTCGTCGTGCGGGCGGATAGTGTCGATGACGGTCTCGCGATAGCAATCGAGGCCGCGTGCCGGCAGTCGCTGGCGCGCTTCAAGGTGCCGCAGCGCATCGTCTTCGTCGCGGCGCTGCCGAAGGTTGGCTTCGGCAAAGTCGCCAAGGCGGCGCTGCGGGAGATGGCGAAGCAGCTGATGGAGCGGACAGCATGAAGCCGCCGGTGGAATTCTTCTTCGATCCGATCTCGCCCTTCTCCTATCTGGCGACGACCCGCATCGACCAACTTGCCGCGCGCCATGGCCGCGAGGTCGTCTGGCGGCCGACGCTGCTCGGCGTGACCATGCTCAAGATGATGGGGATGAAGCCGCTGCCGGAGACGCCGCTGAAATCGGTCTATTTCTGGCATGACCTGGAGAGGCTCGCCGCCACGTTCGGCGTTCCGCTCGTCCGGCACGGGCTGAAGGGCATCAACTCGCTGGCGGCGAGCCGCGCCTATCTGTGGCTGCTCGACCGCGACCCGGCGGTGGCGCGCGAACTGGTGAAGCGCCTGTCCGCAAAGCTCTGGACGATCAGGCAGGACCTCACGCCGCCCGAGACGGTGATCGCCGAAGCGGCGGTTCTGGGTGCCGACGGTGAGGCACTGCGCGCGGCGCTGGAAGGCGAGGAGCTGAAGCGGAAGCTGGCTGATGCCGTCGACTACGCGATCAGCCGCAACGTCTTCGGCGTGCCCTTCTTCATCGCCGACGGCGAGCCCTTCTGGGGCAGCGACCGCATGTGGATGCTCGACCGCTGGCTGGCAGATGGCCGCCTGCCGCGGTGGGACGAATGGCCGGCAGGCACCGCCGGCGGAAATGACGGGAGAATTTGATGAGCAGCATCGTTGTCGACGTGCATACGCACATGGTCATGCCGGGCTATCTCGACCTTTTGCGCAAGCATGGCGCGCCGAAATACACGTTCCGGCGCCTGCCCTCGGGCGGCGAGGTGATCGACAAGAACGGCGCGCCCTTCTTCACCCTGCTGCCGGACATGTGGGATTTTCCCGCCCGCATCCGGGCCATGGACAAGGCCGGCGTCGATGTCGCGGTGGTGTCGCTCACATCGCCCAATGCCTATCTGGACGATCGCGACATCAGCCTCGCGGCGGCGCGGCTGATGAATGACGAGTTCGCCGAGGCGCAGCGCATATGGCCCGACCGCATCCGCTGGTTCGCCTCGCTGCCCTGGCAGCATGCCGACGCCGCGATCGCCGAGCTGGAGCGCTGCCGCGCGCTCGGCGCCGTCGGCGTGATGGTGATCGCCAATATCGAGGAGGAATCGCTGACGGCGGAACGGTTCGCGCCTGTCTGGGAGGCGATCGACCGCGCCGGCCTGCCGGTCTTCATCCACCCCTCGGTGCCGCCGGGCGGCAAATATATGGATCTGGCGCAATACAGCCTGGCGGCGCCGATCGGCTTCACCTTCGATACGAGCCTTGCGGTGACGCGCATGCTCTATGACGGGTTCTTCGAACGCTACAGGAACATCCGCATCATCGCCGCCCATGGCGGCGGCGCGCTGCCCTTCCTGATCGGGCGGATCGACTTCTGCTACCAGAACATACCGGCCTGCGCCTCCGGCGCGCCGAAGAAGCCGTCAGACTATCTCGACCGCATCTTCCTCGACGCCGTGGTCTTCACGCCGGGCGCGCTGGCGCTCTGCATCGAGACGGTGGGGCCGCAGAACGTCGTCTACGGCTCCGACTATCCGCACAATATCGGCGACATGGCCGGCGTGCTGGCCCGCGTCGATGCGCTGGACGCGCAGACGCGCGACCGCGTGCGCGGCCAGAACGCGCTTAAGCTCTTCGGGATCGGCTAGTATTTTTGCGGTGACGGTGACGAAACACACGACGGTTCCGGCTCAATTCGCCAGCTTGGCCTCCGACACGAGGACCGGGTCCGCGCGGTAGAGGTCCGGGAAGAGGCGCTTGAGGTTCTCGATCTTCGGCAGGTCGTTGTAGACGATATAGGGCTGGGTCGGATTGAGCGTCAGGTAGTCCTGATGATAGTCCTCGGCCGGGTAGAAGGCGTGCCCCGGCTCGATCTTCGTCACGATCGCCGCCTCGAAGACGCGCGCCTGGTTGAGCTGGGCGATATAGGCCTTGGCCGCGGCGGCCTGCGCCTCGTCGGCCGGGAAGATGGCGGTGCGGTACTGGGTGCCGACATCAGGCCCCTGCCGGTTCAGCTGGGTCGGGTCGTGGGCGACCGAGAAGAACACCTGCAGGAGCTTGCCGTAGCTGATCTTGGCCGGGTCATATGTGACCTTGACCGCCTCGGCATGGCCGGTGGTGCCGCTGGTGACGATCTCGTAATGCGCGGTCGCGGCCTCGCCGCCGGCATAGCCGGAGACGGCGTTGGTGACGCCGTCCAGATGCTGGAAGACGCCCTGGACGCCCCAGAAGCACCCGCCCGCGAGAACCGCCACCGCCGTCTTGCCCTGTGTGGCCGGTTCATCGGCCGACGGGGCGGGAATCGCTATTCCCTCCTGCGCGGCAGAGGGCAGGGTGAGCGCGGCGGCCGGCAACGCGAGCACGGCGGCGATGATGATTTGCCGGCTAAGGCGGGCGATGTCGTTGAAGCATTTCAGGGTCATTGGAGTTCTCCGCAAGGGATCAGCCGAATGTGAATGCGTAGGCTTGCGCGCCCGGGTCGAGGAAACGGATCTCGAAGGTCCGGTCGCCGATCTCGCCCTTCTGCCGGACGAGCTGGTAGAGCCGCTGCCCGGTGACGGTGCCGAAACCGTCGGCATCGACATCGACGCCGTGGTCCGCGCCGGGGGCTGCGCCGTCCAGCGTGACGCGGAAGCGGACCGGCTTGCCGTCCGCCGCCGGGCCGAGCACGAGATGCAGGTCGCGCGCATGGAAGCGGTAGACGATGGCGCCGTCGGCGGCGTCGAGGCTGGCATGCTCGTTGCCGACCGTCCAGTTGCCGACGAAACCCCATTCGTTGCGGCGCGGATCGCCGGGGGCGTAGGCGTGACTCCGGTCCTGCACCACGCCGCCGGGCGAGACGAAGTTCTCGGCGCGCGCATAGCCGAGATAGGTTTCGGGCGACAGCACCTCGGCCATGTTGGCGGCCGCCTGCGCGCCCGTCGCCTCGACGCTGACCACGCCGTCCGAAACGGTCTTCGCCCCGGCCTCGGCGAGCAGCTTCTGGATCACGCGCTCCGACTGCTCGTAGCCGCCCTCGCCGAAATGATGGTGGCGGATGCGCCCTTCGGCATCGATGAAATAGTGCGCCGGCCAGTAGCGGTTGTTGAAGGCGCGCCAGATCGCATAGTCGTTGTCGATGGCGACCGGATAGGAGATGCCGAGATCGGCCGCGGCGCCGCGCACATTGTCGATCCGCTTCTCGAAGGCGAATTCCGGCGTATGGACGCCGATCACCACGAGGCCCTGGTCCTTGTACTTCTCCGCCCAGGCGCGGACATAGGGGATGGCGCGCAGGCAGTTGATGCAGGAATAGGTCCAGAAGTCGACGAGGACGACCTTGCCGCGCAGGCCTTCGACGGTCAGCGGCGGCGAGTTCAGCCATTCGACCGCGCCGGCCAGAGGCGGCATGCCGCCTTCCACGGGCAGGTCGCCAGTGGCCGCCTGCGGCTTTCCGGCCGTCATGGCGGGCCGGCCCGTCATCATGGCAGGGCCTCCGGTCATCATGGCCGGCCCGCCGGTCATCGCGCCGCCGCCCGTCATTGCCGGACCGCCCGACATCATCGCGGGGCCGGCGCCGCTCATGGCGACGGGGTTGCCGCTTTCGGTGCCGAGACGGTCGATCAGACCCTGCTCGACCGCATTGGTGCTGGCGAGCGACACCCGGGTCAGGAAGCCGGTGTCGAGCCCGAGCGAAATCGCCGCGACCGCGGCCAGCACGGCCACGCCGAGCCCGCGCCTGACCCATTCGCCGGCCCCGAGCGAGCGCTTCATGACGGAGAAGATCCTGCCGCCGGCGAGAAGCGCCAGCGCCAGCGAGGTCGCCGCGCCGGCGGCATAGGCGACGAGCAGCAGCGAGGTCTGCGCATTGGCGCCATTCAGCGCCGCGCCGGTCAGGATGAGGCCGAGAACGGGCCCGGCGCAGGGCGCCCACAAAAGGCCGGTTGCGACGCCGAGCAGAAGCGAGGAGCCGACCGTGCCTGAACCGGCCGACCTGTCGGCCGACTGCGACAGGCGCGCGCCGAGATCGACCAGCGGCTGCGTGAGGCGCGCCGCCAGCTGCGGGAACAGGAGCGTCACGCCGAAGATCGCCAGCAGCACCATCGCGGCGATGCGGCCCCAGCGATTGGCCTCGACCGCCCAGCCGCCGGCGACGGCCGCCAGGCTGGCGACCAGGGCGAAGGTGATCGCCATGCCGGCCAGCATGGGCAGGCCGCTGCGGATGAAGGGCCTGTCGGCTCGCGCGAAGACGAAAGGCAGCACCGGCAGGATGCACGGACTGATGATCGTCAGCACGCCGCCGAGATAGGCCAGAAGGAAAAGCGTCATGAGGGGCCTCCAGCGCCGATATTAGGGCTTCGATTCAGGAGGTGATACGGCTGCGACCGTCATCTTGTTTCGGAAAGTGCGGTTTTCACGCGCATTTGATGCCGGCCATGGAAGAGGCGCCGGTCCGGGCCGGGAGATGCCGCGTCCCTGCGACCGGCGGCAAGGCCGGGCTAGTCCTTGCGGAAGGTGATGTGCTTGTGGCCGATATAGTTCACCACGGCGCCCAGGCCGATGCCCATCGCATGCGCTGCCCCTTCGGCGGCGACGGGCGGCAGGTGCAGTTTGCCCAGAACCCAGTTGGCCGCGATCGCCACGATGACGGTCACGGCCCCGCCCGCCGCGTTGACCGCGATGAAGTCGCGGATTTCCAGCAGGACGGACCGCTTCCGCGTCGAGCCGAAGGCCCACTGCCGATAGATGACGAAGCCGTAGACCATGCCGATCGCCAGCGCCGCGGCGACCGCCACCGGATAGGGCAGGAAGAGGCTGAGCGGAAAGCGGGCCAGCCAGTTGACCAGCGCCGCACTTCCCCCGGCCAGCAGGAAGCGGACCTTCTGGTCCGCGAGCCAGGCCTGCATCACCAGGAAAGCCCTCCGGTCCATGCGGCCAGGAAGCAGACCATGAGCGCGAAACCGAGGACGAGGCTCGGCCGGTCGCGCACCGCGAAGGCGACCGGGTCGTCATGCATCTGCTCGCGCTGGCACATCAGCCAGACCCGGCTGATGAACAGGAAGAGGATGATCGGGAAGCCCCACAGCCATAACGTATCGCCGTAGAAGCTCTGCCGGAACGCGTCGTCGATGATGTACATGACCATGATGAAGACGGCGCACATGCCGGTCGACACGCCGAGCGCGAGGATCAGGGGCAGGTCCACGATCTGGTAGCCGCGCCCGCGTATGTCGGTTCCGCCGCGCTTGATCACGCCCGCGACCTCGGTGTGCCGCTTGGCGAAGCTCAGCGAGGCGAAGAGGAACATGGAGAAGACCAGCAGCCAGGGCGACGGCGGCGCGCCGGAAGCGGCGATGCCGATGCCGATGCGCAGGGTGAAGAGCGCCGCAAGCGTGAAGGCGTCGATGATGGGCTTGCGCTTGAGGCCGAACGAATAGGCGAGCGTGATGACCGCGTAGGCCAGGATTCCGGCAGCCACGGCCGGTCCCGCGATCAGCGCCAGGCCAAAGCCGAGCAGCAGGCCGACGAGCGCGACGCCCAGGCCCGTCAGCAGCGGCAGGTCGCCGCTCGCCAGGGGCCTGCGCGACTTCGACCAGTGGCGCCGGTCGTCGGGCAGATCGAAGAGATCGTTGACGATGTAGGTGGCGGATGCGACGAGGTTCATGGCGACGAAGGCGATGAGCGTCGCGATGAGCGGCTCGAACTGGGTCAGGCGCGCAGACAGGATGAGCGGCACGAAGACCAGGCCGTTCTTCGCCCATTGATGGGGGCGCAGGCTCTTCAGCAGCGGCTTCAGCCGGCTCGGCCGTGGAAACACATGCGTGACGGAGGTGACCGACGCGGCTGCGTGCGCAAGCGACGGCGATGCCTCGACGACGATCGCCGACGTGGCGACCCGCCATACGGCGATGTCGGCCCTCGCATCGCCGGCATATTCGAAGCCGTCGGGAAAGCGGGACGTCAGCGCCTGCGCCTTGGCGGCGCCCTTGAGGTTCAGGCGCCCGTCGCTGGCGATGACGCCCGCGGCGAACGGAATCCGCTCGGCCACCCTTTCCGCGATGAAGCTGTCGGCGGCCGTGGCGATGAAGACCTCGCGGCCGAGCGCGGCCTGGGCCTGCGCATGCGCGAGCAGTTGCTGATTGAGCGGAAGCGTGTCGACCTCGAGCAGCGCCGCCGCCGCGAGCTTCTGCTTGAGCACCGCACGCCCCTGAATCAGCCATATCAGCAGCATGAACGCCCTGAGCGGGTGCCTTCTGGCGAAGACGAGCGCGGTTTCGACCAGCAGGTTGCTGCGCACCACCGTTCCGTCGAGGTCGAGGACCAGGGGCACGGCAATGGAGGTTCTCTGTGCGTCCATGTCAGTTCACCTGTCTGCGGACGAAGAAGTTCCAGCACTCCGTCAGCGGCAACGATTCGAACTCGGCTTGCAGGATCGGCAGGAAGAGGGCTTCCAGCTTGTCGTTCGCCATCTCGCAGCGCTCGAGGAACACGCCGTCCGCATCAGCGAGATAGGACCGCGTCTGGTCGAGCGAGAAATGGGGGATCGTCCGGTCGGCATCCATGACGAGCACCGTCCCCCTGGCGGGCGTTACATGCAGGAGCCGCGCGAACGGATCGGCGAAAGCGATCGTTGCATAACGCGTTGCCCGCGCCCGGTAGCCGTTCGCCTCGAAGGCCCGCGCGGCGTCGGCCACGCCGTTGAACCAGGCAAGCTGCGCCGCGACGGCATTGGATGTCGGGTCGGGCGTCAGGAAGAAACGCGCCTCCTGCACCTCGCGGACCAGAGGCAGCCATTCATGCGATATGCGATCGAAGAACTTCGATCCCTCATAGGTGGGCAGCGGCACGCGGGTGCCGGGGAGAACCGCATCGAGCCGCTGGTCGGGAGCGGCGACCTTTTCGCGCGACAACGCCAGGACGGAGCGCTTGACGGCGATGTCGGCGACCGGAAACAGCAAGGCGGCCATCAGGAGGGCCATCGGCAGGCGATGCCGCTGCCAGGCATCGGGATGAAAGAGGATCGCGAGCGCGGCCACCAGCCCGAGCCCGCCGGTGTTCTGGCTTTCGGCGGCCCATGCGGCGCCGACGAGCAGCACCGTGTCGACGACGACGCGCTCCTCGCGGAGCAACAGGCCGGTCGCGTGGACGGGTCGCGTCAGGATGGCCCTGCGATCGCGCTGGAAGACATGGAGCGTCGCGACTGCAAAAGCCGCGGTGACGGCAAGCGGTATCCAGTTGCGGAAGCCGGTGAAGAACAGCGAATAGACGGCGGTTCCCCGATTGACCGAGCTCATCATGGCGATATCGGCGAGGTAGCCGAGCGTGAGGCCTGTGACGATCTGGACTGCAACCAGGCCGACGCACAGCGCCGCTGTCGAAAGGACGCCCTGCCGCCAGTCGCACCGGCCGAGGATGATCGCCGCGATCACGATTAGGAGGAACACGAAGGCGGCGGTTATCTTGAGGAAGAACAGGACCAGCAGGATATAGGCCAGCAGCAGCCAGTCGTGCCGGCGCTTGGGCAGCACCAGCCACAGGCCGCCGATGAAAAGGAACGCCGACGCGAAGCGATTGTAGCTGGCGAAGTAGCTGATCTCCGACAGGTATGTGGCGTCCAGCGTCATCGGCAGGAGGGCGATGAAGGACGCCAGCGCCGCCGCGGCCAGAAAGCCGGCGCTGCTGCCAAACCGCGGCGCCAGAACCGCCAGCGCGGGCGCCATCAGGAGCCACATCGCCGCATGCATGCCCACGAAGGGATGCACATCGGGCGCGGCCCACCGCATGAAGGCGACGACATAGAGCGCCAGCGATCCGATCGGCGAGCTGAAGTCGATATGCGGCGTCAGCCCGGCGGAGATTCGGTAGGCGCCGTCGAGGATGAACACGAAGTCCCACGCCGCGCGCCCGAATGGGACGGTCACGATCACCTTCATGGCGATCAGCAGCGCGATGGCTCCCAGGCCAAGGATGGCGAGGCGAACCGGCAGCGCTAACTTGTGTGAGCTTCGACCATCCATGAAATGACTGTGGGCTCCCTGCCCAATAGGCTGCGCGTATCAATCCTCCTTACAGCTCCGTCATTAAATTTCTGCCAAGCAAAGCCGACAGTTTGATTTGAAACCGTCGCTGAATATTGAATGAAGATTCAATCGCGCAGGCCGGCGGCAAGATCTCGCAGCGGCGAATTGTCGGCTGCCTGAACTACTGCTCGACCAGCTGCTTCAGCACCGCCTCGACGTCGTCCAGGAAGATCGTCCACGCCCCTTCGTCGTCGATGCCCGAGATGCGCATCAGGAACAGGCCCTCGATGGCGAGGAAGGCGACGCGGGCGGCTGCGGCGTCCGGGGTTTCGCCCGCCAGTTTCGCGAAGATGCCCCGATACCACTGCCGCGCCTCGCGCATGTTCTCGGGGTTCTGGAGATAGCCGATCATCAGGCCGGCCATCTTGGCGTTCATCGCCTGCTGCGAAACACGCATCGCGTCGAGATAGCGAAGGACGAGGCGCGCCGGCGGCGTTCCGTCCTCGACGTCGAGCATCGCGTCGAACTGGGACGTCCAGCGCGCGACCAGCGCGCGGACGAGCTCGTCCTTGGATGCAAAGGAATATTGCACGCCGCCCTTGGAAACGCCTGCTGCCTTCGACAGGGCATCGATGGTGAGCGCCTTGGCGCCGTCCGCGAGGACGAGCTCCTCTGCGACGTCCAGCAACCTGTCCTTCGTGATGATCGGCTTCCTGCCCATGGTTCCTCCCAAGAATCCGAACAGATAATCATTGAAATCCATACGTATGTATTTATATGGCGGATGCAACCCGGCCCCGGTGGATCATGCCCCTTCCCGTCGCTCGTACCAATCCCCAACGCTGGCTCGTTCTGACGGCCGTGATGCTGGCATTCCTGCCGGTGGTGTTCGACATGACCATCCTGCATGTCGCGATCCCCCGGCTGACCCAGGCACTCGGCGCGACGAGCACGGAGGTTCTCTGGATCATCGACATCTATCCGCTCCTGATGGCCGGCCTTCTGGTGCCGATGGGCACCCTGGCTGACCGGGTGGGCAACCGGCGCATCCTGCTTTTCGGCCTGGTCGTGTTCGGCCTCGCATCGGTGTGGGCCGCCTTCGCCCAGAGCCCGGCGATGCTCATCGCGGCGCGCGTGCTCCTGGCGCTGGGCGGCTCGATGATCATGCCCTGCGTGCTCGGCATCATCCGCCGGACCTTCGAAGACGAAGGCGAGCGCGCCATGGCGCTCGGCCTCTGGGGCATGGTCGGCGCAGCCGGCGCGGCGGTCGGGCCGCTCGTCGGCGGAGCGCTGCTCGAGCATTTCTGGTGGGGATCGGTCTTCCTGATCAACGTGCCGGTGATGCTCGTGGTGGCCCCGGCCTGCTACCTGCTGCTTCCCTCCAGCGAGGCGACGACCCCGGGCAGATGGCCCCTTGGCCAGGCGCTGATGCTGATCGCCGGCATGATCGTCATCGTCTACGCGATCAAGGCCGGCTTCGGCGCCAAGCAGCCTTTCGCCGTCGTCGCAGCCCTGTTCGTGTTCGGCGTCGCGATGCTGGCGATGTTCGCGCGGCTCCAGCTCCGCTCCAGCGAGCCGATGCTGGACCTGTCGCTGTTCTCGCGGCCGGCCATCGTGGCCGGCGTGATCATGGCTCTCGTGGCGACGAGCGCGCTGGCTGGCGTCGAGCTCACCCTGGCGCAGGAGCTCCAATATGTGCTCGACAGGTCGCCGCTGCAGGCGGGCATTTTCATGATACCGATCATGGCGACGGCGGCGATCGGCGGGCCGGCCGCCGGTTGGCTTTCCCACCGTTTCGGCCTGCGGCCGGTCGCCAGCCTGTCGCTGCTGGTATCGGCCGCGTCGCTCGCCTTTGTCGCCTGGAGCGATTTCCAGAATCCGGGCCTGCTCGTGCCCGGCCTGCTTTCGGTGCTCGGCCTTGCCCTCAGCATCGGCCTGACCTCCTCGTCCATCGCCATCATGGGCTCGGTCGAGGCCAGCAAGGGCGGCGCGGCGGGCTCGCTCGAAGCGACGGGATACGAGCTCGGCACCGGGCTGGGCATCACGCTTTTCGGCGTCTTCCTGTCAGGCGTCTTCGGCCGCAGGATCATGCTGCCGCCGGGGCTGTCGGCCGACGAGGCCGAACAGGCTGCTCGGTCGATCGGCGACGCCTATCTGGTGGCGCAGCAGCTCGGCGGAGAGCAGGGCGTCGCGCTGATCGCGGCCGCCAAGGCGGCCTTCACCGCCGCGCATTCGGTGTTGCTGTCGACGGCCGCGGGGCTGATCGGCATCCTTGCGGTCGCTGTCTTCCTGCTGCTGGCGCGGTACGGCGGCAAGGGCTCCGCGCAGCATTGAGGCGGCGCAGCCGCCGTTTCAGGCCGTTGCGATGCGCGCCCCCGAACGGGCCTTCCATAGCTCCAGCTGCTCGAGCAGGTCGCCGGCGATCTGGCCCTGCGTGAAGCCGGTCAGGTCGCGCGGCCTGCCCTGGCCCTCTGTCTGGGCCGCAAGCCACCATTCCAGGCTGCGACGGCCTTCGGGAGCCTCGAGCGCCGTGAAGGCGGCAAGCGGGCGCGAGCGGGCAGCGAGGCGATAGATGAAGCGCCGATCGGATTCGGCGCCGATCGTCAGCGTCACGCCTTCGTCCTCTTCCGTCACCCGGCTGTCCATCCAGCCTTCGGCGATCATCGCGTCCCGCACCGATTGCAGCGCAGGCTGGCCGTTGAGCGCGATCTGCTGCGCGATCTCCCTGCGGGTGGCGGGCGTGAACAGCCGCTTGAGCCTCTCGCGCACGGGGGCGGCTTCCATCTGGATCGTCGTGCCCTGGGCATCGGCGCTGGTTTGCCGCACGAGGGCGTAGGTGAGCAGCAGCATGATGAAGGAGAAGGGCAGGGCCGCGACCAGCGTCGCCGCCTGCAGCGCGCCGAGCCCGCCAGCCAGAAGCAGGAGCATGGCCACCGCGCCCAGCACCATGCACCAGTAGATCCGCTGCCATCGCGGCGTCTCATCGGCCCCGCCCGAAGCGAGCGTGTCGATCACCAGCGACCCGGAGTCGGCCGAGGTGACGAAAAACACCCCGACGAGCAGGATGGCCAGCGTCGAGGTGAAGGTCGCGCCCGGCAGGTATTCCAGGAACTCGAAGAGAGCCGTGGAAAGATCATTGTCGACCGCCTGCGCGATCGCGCCCGCGGCAACGCCGAGGTCCAGCGCGATGGCGGTGTTGCCGAAAACGGTCATCCACAGAAAGGTGAACGCCGTCGGCACCATGAGCACGCCGATCACGAATTCGCGCACCGTCCGGCCGCGCGAGATGCGGGCGATGAACATGCCGACGAAAGGCGACCAGGCGATCCACCACGCCCAGTAGAAAAGCGTCCAGTCCGCCATCCAGCCGCGCGGCTCATAGGCATAGAGCGTGAAGGTGCGGACGAAGAAATGATCGAGATACAGGCCGAAATTCTGCACCAGCGCGCGCAGCAGGAACAGGGTCGGCCCCGTCACCAGCACGAAGAGCATCAGCAGGACGGCGAGGATCAGGTTGAGCTCCGACAGGCGCCGGACGCCGCGATCGAGGCCGCTCAGCACCGACGCAGTGGCGAGGCCCATGACGATGGCGATGAGCCAGATCTGCGTCGTCGTGCTGTTGGGAAGGCCGTAGACATAATCGAGGCCGGCGCCCATCTGGGATACGCCGAGACCCAGCGACGTGGCGATGCCGAACAGGGTGCCGCAGATGGCGAAGATGTCGACCGCGTCGCCCGCCCAGCCGTTGATCCGTTTGCCCAGGACCGGATGAAGCCCCGAGCGCAGCGTCAGAAGCAGGCCCTTGCGGTAGGTGAAATAGGCGAGGCTCAGTCCGACGATGGCGTAGATCGCCCATGCATGGACACCCCAATGGGTGAAGGTGATGACCATCGCCTCGCGGGCGGCCAAAATGGTGCCGGCTTCCACCTCGGGCGGGTTGCTGTAGTGCTGGATCGGCTCGGCCACGGCGAAGAACATGAGGCCGATGCCCATGCCGGCGGCAAACAGCATCGCCAGCCACGAGACATAGGGAAAATCCGGTTCGGCGTCGTCGGGGCCCAGCCTCAGCCGGCCGGCCGGGCTGATCGCCAACCCGACCACGATCGCCAGGAAGCCCGCGACCGCGCCGATGTAGAGCCAGCCGAAGCGATCGATGACCCAGGCCTGCGCCTGCCGGAAAGCCGCGTCCGACGCGCCGGGGGCGGCAAGGGCGCAGACGAGGAGGAGAAGCGCGATGAGACTGCTGCCCCAGAAGACGCGGGGGTTCATTGTTGTTTTTGGCATCGCCGAAGGATTATCGCAAAAGCCGGCGAAAAACAAAGAAATTGGCCATCCGACGCGCGGGCCTGCCCTTGCCCGGCGCCTTCGTGCGCAGCGAGATGCGGGTCAGGCGCGTCAGCGCGGCACGCCGCTTGCCGCGTCTTCCTGCTGCCATTCCTTGCGCAGGATGGCGTATTGCATGGTGTTCTCGTAGACCGGATATCCCGCATCGTCGTTCCGGAACGTCACGAATTCCTTGAACAGCCCTTCCCGCCGCATCCCCAGCTTCTCGCACAGCCGCCGGGACGGCAGGTTGTGATCCTCCACATAGGCATAGAGCCGGCGCGCATGCCTCGTGGTGAAGAGATGGGCGAAAAGCGCCGTCGCGGCCTCGAAGGCATAGCCCGTGCCAGCGAAGGCCGGGTTGAAATTCCAGCCGACGGAGAAGGTGTCGTCTTCCTGCACCGCGAACAGGTCGCCGACGAGCCTGTCGGATCCCTTCAGGCACACGGCGATATATTCGTCGTCCTTGCCGCGCCTCTCGGCCTCGGCCCGCGCATCGCCCATGTCCTCGAGCGCCAGCGACAGGAAGCAGCCCGCGACGGGCGCATGGAGATACTCAAACAGCCCGGCAGCGTCGCCGCCGCGAAAATTCCGCAACAAGAGCCGCTCGGTTTCAACGGGTTCCATGCGCCGGACCTGCCTAGCCGCAGAGCGCGCGGATGATCTTGCCCGTCTTCGGATCGGTTTCGATGGTCACCCGTTCCTGGCGATAATCCATCGTCACGCCCTGGCCGGGGACGATCTGGCGCACGAGGGTGGCGCCGGTCATCCGCCTGGCCTGCTCGTCGCTCAGCCGGTCCATGCCCGCCAGCGCCTCGGCGGCCTCGGGCCGGCATATTCCTGGCGTGTCCCGGCCGGTGGAATCCGCCTGGCAGGCAGTGACCGCCATGGCGGCCAGCGCAAGCGTTGCGGCTGAAACCAGTCTCGTATCCATGTCGAGCGCTCCTTTCATCGACAGGAATATGGGGCGGTTCCCCTCCCAATGCCACCGGTGCGTCCGGATTCTCCGGCCGGCAAAGGCTGGCGACGCATTTGCATTTGTGCAGGACGGACGGGAAGGACGCGCGTCAACCCTTCACATAGCCCAGGCCCTCGACGATCTTCCCGTCCCGCACCCGCATGATGTTCACGCCGCGCACGCGGTCCGCTTCCTTGTCGCCCCAGCGAAGCGTCCAGCGGATGATTCCGCGGTCCTCGCTCGCCCAGATTTCCTCTGCCCGGAAGACGAGGTTCGCCGAGGAAGCGATCCCCTTCCAGAAATCGAGGCACGCCGCGCGTCCCTGATAGCGTGCGCCATCGGGCGCGGGGGCCGTGTTTTCGAGAACACAGCCTTCGCCGATCAGCGCGTCGAGGTCGTCGGGGCGATGCTTTTCGAATGCGTCGTGGAAGCGGCTGACGATGTCGCGGGTAGTGTCGCTTGCGATACTCATCTTTCTTCTCCTGCGTTTCTTGCCTGTTCTTTGTTCCGGCCGAATTTCTGCCATCCCAAGCGATTCGGCCTAGCGGCAGGCTGGCTAGAAGGGCTTCTCGGCCCTGTCGGTGCGATAGAGGCTGACGGCGACCTCGCGCGGTTTCGTCCGCGGCCCGCCCCTGGCGACCTTGCGCCAGGCGTCGAGCGTTGCCCGGTCGCGCCAGCGTTCGAAGAGATTGAGGCGCTCGGGATCGACCGAGTCCGCGCTGACGGAGAAGTCGAGGCAGCCCTCATATGCACGCGCGCGTTCGACCATGCCGCTAAAGGCCTTCACAGTAGCGTCCCGCTTTTCGGCGTCGATGCGGGTGTAGCCGGCGATGATGATCATCTGTCTTCCTCCCTGTGGGTGGTTGCTGCGGTCACTCCGGCAGCGGCGCCGTCTGGCCGGGCGTTTTCGCGTAGCCCAGCGCCTCGACGATCCGCCCGTCGCGGACATGCATCAGGTTGACGCCGCGAACCGACTCGCCGCGGCCGAAATTGAACCGCCAGCGGATGACGGCGCGGTCGCCCATCGCGACCGTGTCCTCGACATCGAAATAGGCGGCCTTGTCTTCTGCGAGCGCTTCCCAGAAAGCGTGCCGGCTGGATCGACTCCATGACGCAGTCCGGAGCGATCAGATCCCTGAGGACGGCAGGCTCGTGTTTGCGGAATGCCAGGTTGAACAGGTGCATGATCTCGGCGGTCTCGTTCGTCTGCATGATCTTCTCCTAAACAGACAGGTCTGTCTATGTACTATACAGATCTGTCTGCTAGGGTCAAGCCATGAACCGAACCGTCCCGCCTCATGCCGATTCGGCGAGCGCCCCGCGCCGCCGCCTGCTCGATACCGCGACCCGTCTTTTCTACACCGAGGGCATCCGTGCCGTCGGCATCGACCGCATCATCGCGGAGGCCGGCGTCGCCAAGGCGACCTTCTACAATCACTTCCCGTCGAAGGACGACCTCGTGCTTGCCTATATCGAGGAGCTCGACCAGCTGGGGCGGGCTGCGGTTGCGGCGCTGCCGGAGCAGCCGCCGCGCGAAGGGATCGCGGCCGTGATGGGGCGCATCAGCGCGGCGGTGGTCGCCGGCGGCTGGCGCGGCTGCCCGTTCCTCAATGCGGCGGCCGAATATCCCGATCCCGGCAGCCCGGTGCGGCAGGCCATCGACGCCCGGCGCGCCTGGTATCACGGCGTCCTGCGGACGCTCCTGGCGGCCGACGGCGATCCGGCCCCCGCGGTCACCGCCTCCCTGCTCGTCGCCCTGTCGGACGGCCTGCTCGAGGCCGCATATCTCGACGACCCGCAAGGCGTGCCCGGGCTCGTGGAAGAAGGGCTGCAACGGTTGCTGCCCGGGCGCTGAGCCGACCCGGGCGGAACGGCTCAAACCGGTCGCAGGATTGCACGGGCCGCGGGGTCCACGAGACCTCCATGTAACCTCCACAAAACCAGGATAATCGAAGGCTATGATCCCGCCTGAAGGCGAGATCGCGGCGCCTATGCCGAGGCGAGGATGGCTGCATGACGGAAACGTCCCCAAGACGCAGCGGCGTCAAATATCCGGTGTCGATCCGCATCCTGCATTGGCTGCGGGCCGTTCTGATCCTGGGTTTGATTGCCTGCGGCTGGTACATGACCGGGCGCGCCGAAGACGATCCGACCGCCGGCATCCTGTATCCCAACCACAAGCAATTCGGGGTGCTGGCCTGGCTGCTTGCGCTTGTGCATCTGACTCTGCGCTGGCGCTACCGTGCCCTGCTGCCGCATGAGCCGGAGGCCTTGAAGCCCTGGGAGAAGCGGCTTTCTTACGCAATCCACAGGCTGATCATCGCCTTGACGCTGCTTACGCCGCTGCTGGGCTATGCGATGTCGAGCAGCATCGTCGATGGCGACGGCGTGCCGTTCTTCTTCCTCTCGCATGTGCCGGAGCTTCTGCCGAAGAGCGACGCGGCGTTCGCGCTGTTTCAGGCGCTGCACAGGTACAGCGCCTATCTCCTGCTGGCCTGCGTTGTCCTGCACATAGCGGGAACGCTCAAGCATCGCCTGCAGGACAGGGGCGGCGCGACCGACGTTCTGCCGCGCATGCTTTGAATGTGCGGCGAGACTGCAACTCATGATGCACCGCTTACCGGGGGAAAGTTCATGATGTCATTTCGACGCCTCTCGGTAGCTCTCGGGCTTTTGCTCGGGCTGGGCATTTCGATCTCCAGCCCGACACGGGCTGCCGAGTTCAGCCAGTTGCTGCAGAGCGGTCGCGTCCCGGGGCTCGCTTTTGCGGTCGTCCGGACCGGCAAGATCACCGATCTCGGAGCCGCAGGAGTTCGCGATATGTCAACCGGGGCTGCGGTCGACGAGAACACTATCTTCGAAGCCGCTTCATTGTCGAAGCCGGTCTTTGCATATGCCGTGCTCCAACTCGTCGATATGGGGGTCCTGTCGCTGGATACCCCGCTATCGAAGTATGTTCCCGACTATGTCAAAGGTGACCCGCGCGCTGCCGCCATCACTGTGGGAGACGTTCTCAGTCAATCATCCGGGCTGCCGAACTGGCGCGGATGGCTGAACCCCTTGAGGACCAATTTTGAGCCGGGCAGTCACTTCAGCTATTCGGGCGAAGGATATATCTGGCTCCAGCAAGTTGTCATCGCAGCCACCGGCGAGAGCTTGAATAATCTGATGTCGCGAATGGTTTTCGAGCCCCTCAAGATGAAGGACTCAAGCTATATCTGGCGCCCGGACTTCGAAGCGCGCTACGCTGTTCCGCACAGCGGCCTCAAACGCGGCAAGAAAACCCGTCCAACCGAGCCGATGGCGGCTTACACCCTGCACACGACGGCTGCGGACTACGCCCACTTTCTCCAGGCCGTTCTATCTGGATCGCGGCTTAAGCGCGCCACCGCAGAGCAATGGCTTTTCCCGCGGATCGCGATTCGCCAGCGCTGCGTCGAATGCCTGGATCCCGGCGCGCGCGGCGCTGATCAGCGCGTCGCATGGGGGCTCGGTTGGGGGCTTGAACCCGAACAGGCGACATTCTTCCATTGGGGCGACAATGGAGGGTTCAAAGCCTTCGCCGTCGGATCGCGGGCCAGTCGTTCAGCCGTCGTCGTACTCACAAACGGCTCGAACGGGATGGCGATCATGCCCGACGTCATTCAACAGCTTATGCCCGGCGAGCATCCGTCCTTCACCTGGCTGAACTACGATCGATCTCCGTCTTCCGGATTGTTCGACTGGATCCGATAGACAAGGAAGATCGACCCTGGTGCGAAGCGGGGAACGCGGGCGAGGTCGTCGCTGGGATGGAACGGCAAGCTCAAAACTGATCTGGAAAGTTTTCCCTTCCAGTCTTCTCTGGTTCCGCCGAATGACGGGTACGCGCCGCTGGCCGTGCAGCAAAGGCGCGCTGAAAGCGTGCCTTTAACAGTAATCTGGTGCGCTCCGAGCGACAGCAATCCTGGCGGAGATTCTCGACGGTTAATTGAAGACGGGAGTTTGGCGCGCCCGAAAGGATTCGAACCTCTGACCCCCAGATTCGTAGTCTGGTGCTCTATCCAGCTGAGCTACGGGCGCGCAACGCCGAGACCGGCGTGGCGAACGGCAGGGCCATCCGCCAAGTGCACGCTAACTAGCGACTGCCCCGGCTAAATGCAAGCGCCCCGATGCGGATTTCCGCAGCGGATGAAGGCCAGGCGGCGCAAAGGCGGCGTACGCCTGCCGGGAGCGACTTCGAATCGGGGGCAAAGCGCATTCGAAGCGCGGTCCGGCGCATCCGGGCCGGCGCCGGCGGGTGGCCGGCGGCCTGCCTTTGCGGTAACTGCCTTTGCGGAGGTGCCCGCCGGCGGCGGGCCGCAGCGATCGGAGGGACCCATGAAATATACACGTCTCGGAGCAACGGGTCTCGAAGTGTCGAAACTCTGCTTCGGCTGCATGAGCTTCGGCACGCCGAACGAGCAGCGGCCCTGGATCCTGCGCGAGGACGAGGCGCGGCCGCTGCTGCGGGCGAGCTACGAGGCCGGCATCAATTTCTTCGACACGGCCAACACCTATGCGGGCGGCACCAGCGAGGAGATCGTCGGCAAGGTTCTTGCCGAGCTGGCGCCGCGCGAAGAGCTCGTCGTCGCCACCAAGGTCTACAACCGGATGCGGCCGGGTGCTAACGGGGCGGGTCTCAGCCGCAAGGCCATCATGGACGAGATCGACAATTCGCTGCGGCGCCTCGGGATGGATTATGTTGATCTCTACCAGATCCATCGCGCCGACCCGAACACGCCGTTCGAGGAGACGATGGAGGCGCTGCATGACGTCGTGAAGGCGGGCAAGGCGCGCTATATCGGCGCCTCGTCCATGTGGGCGTGGCAGTTCGCCAAATATCAGTATGCGGCCGAGCGCAATGGCTGGACCCGCTTCGTGTCGATGCAGAACCAGGTCAGCCTCACCTATCGCGAGGAAGAGCGCGAGATGCTGCCGCTTTGCGCCGCCGACGGCATCGGCGTGATGCCCTGGAGCCCGCTGGGCGGCGGGCGGCTGACGCGCCCCTGGGGCCAGCGCACGCCGCGCTCCACCACCGACGTCTACAACAAATCCATGTACGACAACGAGACGAACGGCACCAAGGATGTGGTCGAAGCGGTGGAGAAGCTGTCCGCCCAGCGCGGCGTGCCGATGGCGCAGATCGCGCTGGCCTGGGTTCTTGCCAAGCCGGTGGTGAGCGCGCCGATCATCGGCATCTCGCGGGCTGGACAGCTCGACGACGCGCTGGCCGCGCTGGACCTCGCCTTGCAGCCGGAAGACATCGCGCAGATCGAGGCGCCCTACAGGCCGCTGAAGCCCTCGGGATTCTGACAGGCCGGAAAAGGCCTATGCCGCGCTCGGCCCCGGCCCGCCGCCATCGTCATTGTCGGCGCGGGGCAGGGTGCCTTGCCCGCCGCGCAGGACGCGCGCAGCCGCCAACGGCGTGGCGGCGCCGGTGCGCATCGCCTCGGGCTGATAGAGCACGCGAATCAGCGCGATCCGCTCCCGGCCGCCATGTGCGTCGGGGATTTCGATCGCCTGTCCCTCGCCGAGCCCGAGCAGCGCCAGACCATGCAGGCCCGTCACCGGCAGGATGAGGCCGGCCGGCATATAGGCGTGGTCGAAGGAGATGATGCGGGCCGCCGCCTCGCGCCCGTCGATGCTGTAGAGCACCCGGCTGCTCATCGTCGCGACAGTCGGTGGCACGTCGGCCGACAGCACGATGCGCGCCGCTCCAAGCTTGCGTCGCAGGAGCTGCAGATGGTCGCCGGATGCGACGTCCCGCCGCTGGACCATCGCCTCGAGGATGAGCTGGTCCTTGGTGGTGAGGATGCAAGGTTCATCGGTCATGTCAGGCTCCCCCGCGCATCGCGCGTCTCGAAAGGTCGGTGGCGAGAAACCCCTGGCCGCGCGGCGTCGCGGCACAGGGGTCAGGTCCCTGCGATGAGGCATCCTCCGAAGAGAGCGAGGCGGGAGGGCGGGAGCGGCATGGCGGGCGGGTCAGGCCGCCGGGGTGACGGACTGGACCATCAGCCGGTGGACACGCCCGTCGCGCGCGGTCCAGTCGATCGCCTGGCCTTCCGAAAGGCCGATGAGCGCGGTGCCGATCGGGGTGAGGATCGAGACCTTGCCGTCATTGATGTCGGCGTCGCCGGGCAGCACGAGGGTGACCTCGCGCGCATCGCCGGCGTCGGTCTCGTAGCGGACCTGCGAGCCGATGCGGATGATGGTGTCGGCGATCTTGTCGTCGCTCACCACGCGCGCCCGCTCCAGCTCGGACAGGAGCTCGTCCGCCACCGCGGCATTGCGCTCCAGCAGCGACTCGGCGAGGCGGGTCAGCCGGGCGTGATCGCTGCGGCTGACCGTGATGGCCGGCTTGCGTCGGTTGGCTGCGGGTTTCATGGTGGTGTCTCCTGTTGTGCAGGCGCGCGCGATCTCGGTTCGCGCGCGACGGCCGTCAATATTGAAGGGAAGGGTTCGTGAGCCGTCCGGCCCGTCAGAACCTGCGGCGGGCCGCCTCGGGCGTCCATGCAGCCGCAAGCGACGTGCCCGCGATGGGGCACACCCTGTGCAATCTTGCGACTATATGCAGGTTCGAACGCATGAGGTGAGCTTGGGCACCGGCCGCCGGGATGTCAAGTGCCGCACTGGCGCAGGCGGCAGGATGGCGCGCCGGGCGAGGTCAGAAAGGGCCAGGCAAGCCTTCGGGATGTGTCTTCCGCGCCCGCGAGAGTCTTGCCGATCGACAAATGCGTCGCGGCCGGCTGCTGGCGCGCAATTGCGAGGGCGCGTCCCGCCAGCCACGTATCCATCAGCCGGTTGCGGTGCTATCAGGCCACAGATACACTGACAGAAATATCTGTGGGAGGATCAGCTCCATGGCCGGCGTCGTCGCTCTCAAGGCCCAGGACGGAAAGACCAGGCAGAAGGGGGGAGGCACGCAGTCGCTCACCGAGGCCATCCATGCGCAGTTGCGTCAGGAGATCCTGCGCTGCTCGCTCAAGCCGGGCACCGACCTGTCGGAGGCCGAGCTCGCGGTCCGGTTCGGGGTTTCGAAAACGCCGGTGCGGGAGGCGCTGGCGGCGTTGCGGCTGGACGGATTGATCCGCACCTTTCCCCGCCGCGGCTATCAGGTGTCGCCGATCACGCTCGGCGACATCACCGAGCTGTTCGACGTGCGCACCATCCTCGAAGCGGGCGCGGTCGAGCTGGCGGTGCGTCGCATCACGCGGGAGGAACTGGACGAGCTGGAGCGTCTGGCCGAGGCCAGCTACGACCCGCAGGCCGAGCCCAGCATCGGCTATTTCATCGATGCCAACCGCGACTTCCACCTGGCCATCGCCCGGGCTTCGGGCAACAGCCGCCTGGTCGACCTGATCGAGCGGCAGATCGACCAGCTCGAACGGTTCTTCTATCTGGGCGCGACGCTGCGGGACGTCAACGCCGAGACGAACAGCGAGCATCACCAGATCGTCGAGATACTGGCGACCCGGGATCCGGAGGCTGCCCGCGCGGCCATCATCCGCCACAACAACGCCACCCGCCAGGGCCTGCTGATGGGATTGGCGCAAAGCCCCGGCTTTGGCGAGATTTCGCTCTGAACTGACGAATTTGCCGGCAAATCTTGCCCGCCTGCCGTCGGCGGGATGTCAATCTGCTTGAATTTTAATCTGATATATTTCATAGCATATCAAAAATATCCCACAGGGAGTCGTCAGCGAATGGCGCGCATCTTCATCCTCAACCCCAACAGTTCCGAGGCCGTGACCGAGGCGATGAGGCAATCGGTGGCGCTGATCCGGGACGGGGTCCGCTCCGAGGTGGTCTTCGGCACCCTGGCCGGCGCGCCTGCGGGGATCGAATCGCAGGCGGATGTGGAGGCGGTGGTTCTGCCGGCGGTGGAGCGTCTGGCCGGGGAGGCGGCGGACGCGCATGTCCTCGGCTGCTTCTCCGATCCGGGGCTGATGCTGGCGCGCGAACGGATCGCCGCGCCGGTGGTGGGCATCGCGGAAGCCGCCTATGGCGAGGCGGTGTCGATGGGAATGCGCTTCGGTGTGGTGTCGATCGTGAAGGCATCGATCGGCCGGCATCGGCGTGCCATCGCGGGTCTCGGCTTTTCGGATTTTCTGGCCGGAGACCGGTCACTGGACATCGGCGTCGCCGGCATGGGCGAGGCCGGCCGGGTGCTGGCGCGCATGGATGAGATCGGCGGCCAGTTGCGTGACTTGGACGGGGCCGAATGCCTGATCCTCGGCTGCGCCTCGATGGGAGTCTATCGCGAGGCGGCGCAGGAGCGGCTGGGCCTGCCGGTGATCGACCCGGTGCAGGCCGCGGTGCTTCGCGCCGACCGGCTGATCACGTTGCGCTACCCGCAGGCGGGACATGTTCATCGCTTCATGGCGTAGGAAAGGAATGCGATCATGACCTACGATCTTCTCCTTCGCGGCGCGCTGGTCTTGCCGGATCGTATCCTCGACGGCGGCTGGGTGGCCGTGCGTGGCGAGAAGATCGCCGCCGTCGGCAGCGGCGACGCGCCCGAGGCGCGGCAGGTCATCGATGCCGGCACGGACTGGGTGATTCCGGGCCTCGTCGACGGCCAGACCCATGCCACCAGCTATCGCGGCCTGCCGGGATTCGAGGCCACGTCGCAATCGGCGCTGGCAGGCGGCATCACCACCATCGTCGACATGCCCTATGACAACCCCGATCCGCTGAACACGATGGCGCGGCTCGAAGCCAAGGTCGCGGCGGTTGAAAGCCTGTCGCATTGCGACGTGGCGCTCTATGCCACGGTCGCGCCGGGGCAGGGCACCGGGCAGATGGCCGATCTGGCGGCAGCCGGGGTCTGCGCCTTCAAGCTGTCGCTGATCGAGAGCCATCCGGTGCGCTTTCCGCGCATTCCGGTGAACGAGATCCGCGACATCCTCACCGCCTCGGTGCCGACCGGCCTGCCGGTGGGCCTGCACAACGAGGATCAGGAGATCGTCCGCGCCGGCATCGCCGGCTTCGAGGCGGCGGGCAAGGTGTCGCCCGAATTCCACGAGCCCTCGCGCCCCGAAGTGGCCGAGTTGCTGGCCACGGCGCAGTTCCTCGGGCTGGGCGCGGACACCGGGGCGCATGTTCATATCGTCCATATCTCGACCCCGCGCGGCTTCGCGATGGTGGCAGAGCAGGCGGCGCGCGGCGTGCGGGCGACCGGCGAGCTCTGCGTCCACTACCTGCATTTCGACAATGGACGCGACATCGCCCGGCTGGGCGCGCGGATGAAGGTCTCGCCGCCGATCCGCAGCGGCCTGATCGACGGGCTCTGGAAGGACTGCGCCGAAGGCCGGGTGGCGCTCATCTCGTCCGATCATTCGAGCTGGCCGATCGACAACAAGCTGGTTCCCTCGATCTTCAAGGCGGGAGCGGGCATTCCGGGGCTGGAGACGCTGGGGCCGTCCTTCTACACCGATGCGGAAGCGCGCTACGGCTCGGAACGCGCGGTGCGCGATCTGGTCGATTTCATGGCCCTGAAGCCGGCTCAATTCTTCGGCCTCTGGCCGCGAAAGGGCGCGATCACCGTCGGCGGCGATGCCGACCTCGTGGTGCTGCGCCGGCAGTCGCGCGTCGTCGACGCTTCGGTCTCGCGCGACGGGCTGAACTGGAGCCCCTATGACGGCGAGACTTTTTCGGCCGTCGTGGGGACGACGATCCTGCGCGGCCGGCCGGTCTGGGACGGAACAGAAATCCTGTCCAAGGCCGGTCAGGGCACATTCGTCGCCCGCCACTGAGGCCGGCGGCAAATCAGGACAGGGAGCAGGAAATGGATCTGGGTCTCGACGGAAAACGCGCGCTTGTGCTGGCCTCGTCCCGCGGGCTGGGGCTGGGCATCGCCACCGCACTTGTGACCGAGGGCGCCACGGTCATGCTGACCGGCCGGGACGCGGCCCGACTGGAGGCTGCGGCTGCGGCGCTCTGCGCGCGCGGGCCGGGCCGGGCTCTGCCGGTCGTCTGCGACATGGCGGCCGACGATGCCGTGGCCCGGCTGTCGGATGCCGCCGCCGCGCGGCTGGGCGGGGTGGATATTCTGGTCAACAATAGCGGCGGGCCGGCGCCGGGGCCCGTCAGCACGCTGGCTCCCGAGGTCTGGACGCGCTCCTTCACGGTGATGGTCGAGCGGATCATCGCGCTGACCAATGCCGTGCTGCCGGGGATGCAGGCGGCGGGATGGGGCCGGATATTGACTCTGACTTCATCCGGGGTGGAGCAGCCCATCGCCAATCTCGGCGCGTCGAACGCGCTGCGCTCGACGCTGCTGGGCTGGTCCAAGACCCTCGCGGCCGAGGTCGCGGCCGATGGCGTCACGGCCAACATCCTGATTCCGGGCCGTATCCATACCGACCGCGTGGACGAGCTGGATGCCGCCGCCGCCAAGCGGGCGGGCAAGACGGTCGGGGAGATCGCCGCCGCCTCGCGCGCGACGATCCCGATGGGGCGCTATGGAACGGTCGAGGAATTCGCCGCCGTCGCGGCCTTCCTCGTCAGCGCGCAGGCAAGCTATGTGACCGGGGCGAAGTTCCGCTGCGACGGCGGCATGATCCGTTCGATCTGAATACCTTTCGAGGGAGGCGGCGCCCAGGCACCGCCTCCCGTCGCTTCAGGCCGCTCCCAGTTCGGCGAGGCGGCGGTCCAGCCGTGCGAGCGTCCGGTCGATCTCGGCCATGTCGGCCTTGTTCAGCTTCGGCCCCGGCCGGCGCACGAAGGCCGAGGCGATGGCGCCGCGCCGGAACAGAACTTCCTTGCGGATGGCGAGGCCGAGGCCCGGCTGTGTCTCGAGCCGGATCAGCGGCAGATGGGCGTCGAATATGTCCTCGACCCGGTCGCGCTCGCCCGCATTGACGCCGCGCACCACCTCGGCCAGCATTTCGGGATAGGCGTAGCCGGTCATGGCGCCATCCGCCCCGCGCGCCATTTCCTGCGGCAGGAACAGCCCGCCATTGCCGACGAGGATCGACACCTTGCGCGACTTGCCCTGCGTTTCCAGCTCACGCAGGCGGCCGAGCTTGGCGAGGCCCGGCCAGTCTTCATGCTTGAGCATGACGATCTGCGGATTGTCGTGGAAGATCCGTACCAGGCAGTCCACCGAGAACTGCACGCCGAGCGTCAGCGGAAAGTCCTGCAACACCACCGGGACCTCGGGGCCGAGCGCCTCGCAGACCATGGCGTAGTAGCCCACAATCTGCTCGTCGGTGCGCAGATTGGGCGTGGGAGCCACCATGACGCCGGCGGCACCCCGCGCCATGGAATCCAGCGCGAGGTCGCGTAGCGCCACGAGGCCGGCGGCCGAGACCCCGACCACCACCGGCACGCGGCCGGCGACGGTCTCCAGCACGCAGTCGAGGAAGGTGCGGCTCTCCTCCGGCGAAAGCTTGGCCGCCTCGCCCATCATGCCGAGCACAGTCAGGCCGGTGGCGCCCTTTTCGAGATAGAACTCGGTCAACCGCCGGGTGCTGTCGAGATCGAGCGTGCCGTCGTCGCGGAAAGGGGTCGCGGAAATGACAAACACCCCGCGGGCCTGATTGTCGATCAACGTCATTCGGTAGGCTCCCATCGTTTGAGAAGTCACGCCGCCGATGCCTTGCCCTGTTCAGAAAAGGATGGACGGGCGGTCGAAGTGCAGGATAGATATATCAGAGATAATATCAACGGAGATCCAGGCCGGTCCGAGCTCCCGACGCTCTCCCGTGCCCCGGCCGGTGTGCTGTGGCAGACTGTCCTGGAAACTCCGAGGGGAACGAAGATGCTCGATGGACGCCTGCCATACGCTTCCGTGCGCCAGCCGGTCATGGGCGACAGCGCCATTGCCGCGTCGCAGCCGCTGGCGGCGCAGGCGGGCATGGCGATGCTGGTCAAGGGCGGCAATGCGGTCGACGCCGCGGTGGCCGCGGCCATGGCCCTGACCGTGGTCGAGCCGACGGGATGCGGCATCGGTTCGGACGCCTATGCGATCCTGTGGGACGGCAAGACCCTGCACGGGCTGAACGCCTCGGGCCGCTCGCCGGCGGCATGGGAGCCGGACCTGTTCGCGGGCATGGGCCGTATGCCGGAGCGTGGGTGGAACGCGGTGACGGTGCCGGGCGCCGTCTCCGCCTGGATCGCGCTGTGGCGCCGGTTCGGCAGCCTGCCGCTGGACGAGATCGCAGCGCCGGCCATTCGTTTCGCCGAGGAAGGGTTTCCGGTCAGTCCGGTGATCGCCGTTCTGTGGGCCAACGGCGCCAAGGTGCTGTCGGGCCAGCCGGGCTTCGCCGAGGCCTTCCTGCCCGGTGGGCGCGCGCCCGTCGCGGGTGAAAGGGTGTTTCTTGCCGACCACGGCCGCAGCCTGCGCCGCATCGTCGCCACCGAGGGCGCCGATTTCTATTCCGGCGAGCTGGCCGAGCGCATGGTCGCCCATTCGAAGGCATGCGGCGGCCATCTGAGCCTCGATGATCTGGCGGAGCACCGCGCCGAATGGGTGGGCACCATCTCGACCCGTTTCGCCGGCCATCTGCTGCACGAGATACCGCCCAACGGGCAGGGCATCGCGGCGCTGATCGCCGCCGGCATTCTCGAGCGGACGCCGTGGTCGGCGGCGGATGTCGACAGTGTCGAGACCACGCATCTCGCCATCGAGGCGGCGAAGCTCGGGATGGCGGATGCGGCCGAACACATCACCGACATCGACCATATGCGCCTCGCGCCGGCCGACCTGCTGGAGCCGGCCTATCTCGCCTCCCGCGCGGCCCTGATCGATCCGCATCGGGCCGGCGATCCCGGACATGGCACGCCGCGTCCTGGCGGCACGGTCTATCTCGCCGTCGCCGACCGCAACGGCATGATGATCTCGTTCATCCAGTCGAATTTCATGGGCTTCGGTTCCGGCGTGGTCGTGCCGGGCACCGGCATCTCGCTGCAGAACCGCGGCGCGGGTTTCCACCTCGACCCCGCGCATGTGAACCGCGTCGCGCCGCGCAAGAAGCCGTTCCAGACCATCATCCCCTGCTTCGCCACCGATCCGGACGGCCTGCCGGTCATGTCCTTCGGGGTCATGGGCGGGCCGATGCAGGCGCAGGGGCATCTCCAGATGGCGCTGCGGGTGCTGGGCCATGGGCAGAATCCGCAGGCAGCCGCCGATGCGCCGCGATGGCGCATCGTTTCTGGCCGTGGTGTGGCGCTGGAAAGCACGTTCGATTCGGCGCTGGCGCAGGCCCTCGCCCGGCTCGGGCACGAGATCAGCGTCGAATCCCCGGACGCGGTTTTCGGCTTCGGCGGCGCCCAGCTGATCCGGCGTATCCCGTCCGGCTTCGTCGCCGGAACCGACCCACGCAAGGACGGCGTCGCCCTGGCCTTCTGACCCTTCACAGGATATCCGAATGACCGCAAACACCGCTCAGCCTGCCGCCGCACCGCAGACCGACACCGACCCGCTCATCCGGATCGAGGCGCTGCACAAGACGCTCGGCAGCCAGCATGTGCTGAGGGGGGTGGATTTCTCGGTCCGCAAGGGCGAGGTCCTGGCGATCATCGGCGCATCGGGGTCGGGCAAGTCGACGCTGCTGCGCTGCATCAACCTGCTGATCCATCCCGACGAGGGCGGGGTCTGGTGGAAGGGGCAGGAGATGGCCTGGAGCGGCAGCGGGCCGGACCGGCGGCCGCGGGCCGAGCGGCATCTTCTGGATTACCGCACCAGGCTGTGCATGGTGTTCCAGAGCTTCAACCTGTTTCCGCACATGACGGCGCTGGCCAATGTGATGGAAGCCCCGATCACCGTGCAGAAGCGGAACCACGCCGACGTCCGGGCCGAGGCGCAGGCGCTGCTCGCCAAGGTGCGCCTGTCGCACCGCATGCACGCCTATCCGCATGAAATGTCCGGCGGGGAGCAGCAGCGCGTGGCGATCGCGCGTGCGCTGGCGATGAAGCCCGAGGCGCTGCTCTTCGACGAGGTGACTTCCGCGCTCGACCCGGAGCTGAAGGGCGAGGTGCTGGCGGTGATGCGTGATCTGGCGGCCGAGGGGATGACGATGATCTCGGTGAGCCACGAGATGGGCTTCGTCCGCAACGTCGCCGACCGGGTGATCTTCATGCACAAGGGGCTGGTCTGCGAGGAGGGCGAGCCGGCCACCGTCTTCGCTGCGCCCCGCATTGCCGAGCTGCGCGCCTTTCTGGGGCAGGCGGCCGATTGAGCCGCGTCAGAAACGCTCCGGCAGGCACGGTGCGGCTTCCGCGCCGGGTTTGCGACCGCCTGCAAGGTCGGCGACGATCCGCGCTGTGACGGCGGCGGTGGTCACGCCCAGATGGCCGTGGCCGAAAGCGTAGATCACGCGCTGCGAGCGGCGCGCCCGGCCGAGCACCGGCAGGCCGTCGGGCGTGCTGGGGCGCAAGCCGGCCCAGCGTTGCGCGGGCCTTTCGCTTGTCATGCCGGGGAACATCTGCCTGCCCAGTCTTTCGAGGCTGGCGGCGCGGCGCCAGTCGGGCGCGGCGTCGAAGCCGGCAAATTCGGCGGTGCCGGCAAAACGTAGCCCGCCGCCGACCGGCGCGGCCATGATCTTCTCGGAGGGCGAGAACACGGCGGTGGAAAGCGAAATGCCGGGCTCGGTCCAACTGACCGAATAGCCGCGCTCCGGCGCCAGCGGGATATGATCGCCCAGCCCGCGGGCGAGCCGCGCCGACCATGCGCCGGCGGCGACCACCGCCAGATCGGCCGTTAGCCGCTCGCCGCCGGCCATGACGGTGGGGTGGCCGTCGGGACCGATGGACAGGTCCTCGGCCGCTTCGCGGACGAAGCGGGCGCCCTGCTGCTCCAGCCAGAAGGCCAGGCGCCGGCAGAGCGCCAGCGGGTCGACCAGCCGGGCGTTGTCCTCGACCCGCCGCGCCAGGCCGTAGGCCGGCGACAGATCGGGGACGAGAGCGCGCAATTCGTCGCCGGGCAGGTCGGTGACGCGCATGCCCATGGCCCGGCGCATGTCCCAACTGGCCGTCTCGGCCTCGAACTGGGCTCTGCTGCGATAGACGATGAGATTGCCGCCCGGAACGAGGCAGTCGCCGGCGCCGACCTCGTCCAGCAAGGATTGCCATGCGGGCACCGCGCCCCGCGTCAGGCGGTAGAGTGCGGCCATGCCGGCGCGATGGCGCTCGGGCGTGGCGGCGCGCAGGAATTTGAGCAGCCAGGGTGCAAGCCGGGGAAGATGCGTCATGCGGATGCTGAGCGGGCCGTCCCTGTCGAGAAGCCAGCCCGGCACCTTCGGCAGAACGCCGGGTGCGGCCGCCGGCAGCACCGAACTGACCGAGATGCCCCCCGGATTGCCGGCCGAGCACCCTTCGCCGGGCGCGCGCGGGTCCAGCACCGTCAGCTGCCAGCCGTCGAGAAGCAGCCGCACCGCCGCGGTCAGCCCGACGATGCCGGAACCGATGACAATTGCCGTCCTGGTCATGGATGATTGCTGTTGCCGTTTCGGCATAACTGATATTATCATTGATATATCTAGTCAAGGTCGGGACAGGGGCTGCCATTGGGATACGATTTCGACTGGGCCCTGATCGTGCAGATCTTTCCCCGGTTCCTGCCGGCCATCTGGCTCACGGTGAAGGTCTTCCTTCTGGCGCAGCTTCTGTCCCTGGCGATCGCCCTGCTGTTCTCGGTCCTGTCGAACAGCCTCGGGCCTTCGCCGTTGCGGCGCTTCTTTTCATTCTATTCCTGGCTGTTCCGCGGCCTGCCCGAACTGGTGGTGCTGATGTTCTGCTTTCTGGCGCTGCCGGAGTTCGGGCTGCGGCTGTCGCCGGTGCAGTCGGCGGTGATCGGCCTCGCGCTGGTCGCGTCGGCCTATGAGTACGAGGTGCTGCGCGGTGCCTTCAAGGCGGTGCCGCCGCTGCAATACGAGGCGGCGCGGGCTTTCGGCTTCACCAAGCCGGCGATGTACCGGCGGGTGATCATGCCGCAGGTCCTGCGCACCGCGATCCCGCCACTGCTCACCTTCTCCTGCACCTCGCTGAAACGGACCTCGGTGGCGTCCGCGGTGGCGGTGGTCGAGATCATGGGCATGTCGAAACGGCTGATCGACGTGCTGCAGAAGCCCTTCGAGCTGATGCTGATCGCCATGTTCTGCTACGTCGTCCTGTCGAGCTCGATCATGCTGGTGGAATATGCGGCCCGGCGGCGCTTCGCCGCGGCCGGCGGCTGAGCGGAGGCGCGCATGATCTGGTCGATATTCATCGAGCACCTGCCGGTCCTGGCCCGTGGCATCCTGGTGACCATCCTGCTGATGGCCGTGGTCGGCACCTGCGGGCCGCTGCTGGCGCTGCCTCTGGCGCTCGGCCGCGAATACGGGCCGCGCTGGGTGCGCGTGTCGGTCAACATATTCTCCTGGCTGATGCGGTCGGTGCCGACGCTCGTCCTGCTCTTCTTCGCCTATTTCGGCTTGCCGGCGCTGGGAATCTTCCTGCCGCCGCTTCTGTCAGCCATGCTGGCGCTGATCGTTTCGGCGATGGGCTACAATGTCGAATTCCTGGCCGCCGGCCTCAGGGCGGTTCACCCGGCGCAGATCGAATCCTGCCGCGCGCTGGGCATGACCCGGCCGCAGATGATCCGGCGGGTGATCCTGCCGCAGGCGCTGCCGGTGTCGCTGCCGCCGCTGTTCTCGAACCTGACGCTGAACCTGAAGGGAACCTCGCTGGCGGGTCTCGTGGCGGTGCCCGAATTCATGGCCACGACCGCGGGCCTGATTTCCGAGACCTACCGCCCCATCGAGTTCCTGTTGCTGGCCGCGGCGGTCTATCTGGTGCTGAACTCGGTGCTGATCTGGCTGCAGAGCGTTGCCGAACGGCGCTTCAGCCCGGAATGGCGGGCGAGCCGGCGCGGCAGGCTGGCCGCAGCCTGAACCGACGCGCGACTGCGGCGCGCCCTGTTCAGGGTCGCGCCATGGCCTGGTCGTCGAACCCGGCCGGGAGAATGGCGAGCGCGGTCATCGCCGCCAGCCGGTGCGGCATGATGACGGGACAGCCGAACAGGGCCTCAAGCCGCGCCGCCATGTGGTCGATGTCGCTTTCCTGGGTGCCGAGGCCGAAGCTCCAGAGCACAACCAGATCGTGCCTCATCGCCGACAGCCGCTCGGCCGCCGGCATCGGATTGCCCTCGAACCCCTCATAGGCGATGTCGAGGCGGCCGGCGAAATCCTGCTCCTGCCACAGCGCCACGTCCTGCGCGGCATGGCCGATCGAGCTCATCAGCCCCAGCCGCAACCGGTCGCGGGTCAGCGCCATGCCCTGCACGATGCGCATGACAAGATCGCATGGCGCGACGAGCGGGACCGGACAGCGGAACTGGTCGGGCGCGAACAGCGTGCCGCAGCATAGCACGATGACATCCGCTCCCGCCGCCGCGAGCCGGTCGATGGCGGTCTGGAAGTGGGCAAGGGCCCAGTCGAGATCCACATAGACATGGTCCCAGCCGGGGCCGAGACGGTTGCCGGTCGCGCCCGGCACATGGACATGGGCGCCCAGCACCGGGCGGCCCGGCGCGGCCAGATGCGGCCGGATCTCGTCCCACCACAGCGGGTCCAGTATGTGGGCGCTTTCGATGTCGAAGCGAAGGCCGAGCGTCCGGCCGATGCCGGCGAAATACTGCTCGTAGGCGGTGCGCGGGCCCTGGCCCGTGGTGATCAGTCCGAGCTTCAACTGTTTTCTCCGACGGTGAAGGCGGCGAGCGCCGCGTGATCGATGGCAAAGCCGAGCCCCGGCGCGTCCGGCGCGATGACATGGCCGCCCGAGGCGGCGATGTCCTCGGGCAACGGGCGGGGGATCGTGATGTCGCCCGTCAGGCCCTGGCTGGCGGGGCCGGGGCCCTGATGGCAGATGTCGCGGGTGGCCGGGGTGGCGGCGGCGATATGCCGGCTGGCAAAGCGCGAAATGCCGTAGGTCAGCCCGCCGCCGATCACCAGAGGCAGCCCGGCCTTCTCGGCGATGCGCGCGACGCGCAGCGATTGTAGGATGCCGCCGGCCTTCGTCACCTTGACGTTCAGCACGTCGCAGGCGCCGGCCGTCACCAGCGCCTCGGCGTCCTCCGGCAGGTTGAGCGATTCATCGGCGGCGATGGCGACGCCGCTTTCGCGGCATTTGCGCATGCCGTCGAGATCATGCGCCGCGACCGGCTGCTCGACGAAGGCGATCGGCAGCCCGTGCAGGGAATCGAGGAAGCGACGCGCGCCGTCGCGGTCGAAACCGCCATTGGCATCGACGCGGATGGTCGCATCGGGCCTCACCCTCGCCGCGGTCTCGCAAGCGATGCGCACCCTTTGCAGGTCCTTTTCCGGATCGCGGCAGGTGATCTTGACCACGAGGCCGGCATAGCCCTGCCCGAGCACCTCGGCGGCGCGGCTGGCGGTGGCGTCGAGCGGGCGGGCGCCCATCGTGTAGTCGACGCGAATCCGCCGGCCGGGCTCCGCGCCGATCAGGCTGCCGACCGACCGGCGTGCCAGCTTGCCGGCAATGTCCCACAGCGCCTGGTCGACGGCGGCCACCGCGGCGGCATTGCCCGCCGCCAGCGGCAGAAGCGCATCGACGATCGCGGCGATGCGCTCCATCGGGTCGGCGGCCAGCCCGGCCAGCTCCTCGCCCAGCAGGGGCGGGATCAGGCGCTCGCGCAGCAGGCGCGCATAGGCGGCCGGATTTCCCGTCAGCGACACCGGGACCGCTTCGCCCCAGCCGCTCGTCCCGTCGTCCAGGTCGAGCCGCAAAACCACATTGACGAAGGCGTCCAGCGCGCCGCGGGAGATCAGGTACGGCTCCCGGAGGGGCACCCTCACCAGACGGATATCCGCGGACCGAACAATCAAAGATATCTCCCTCTCGATGTGTGATATATCTGATGACATATCTATTGATGTGATGCTAGCCTCGGGGCTGACGCGGCACGATCCAGATGCCGTGCAACCAGAGAGGACACTCATGTACCGCAACATCAAGATCGCTTCGGCGGCCGTCGCGTTGGCCCTTTCTGCCACCGTCATGGCGTTTTCCGCCGGCGGCGCCCTTGCCCAGGACTTCAAGGACAAGCTGGTCGCTGCAGGCAAACTCACCATCGGCACCACGGGCTCGTCGCCGCCGTCCACCATGTATGACAACAAGGCGGAGCTGGTCGGCATCGACATCGATCTGGCGAAGAAGATCGCGAAGGACCTCGATCTCGAGCCGGAATTCGTCGTGCTCGACTGGGCCGGCATGCTGGCCGGCGTGCAGGCCGGCCGCTTCGACATGGTGGCTTCTTCGGTCTCGCGCACGCCGGAGCGCGTGGCCTCGGCCGACTTCTTCGTCACCCAGGCCTATATCGCCAACGGCACGGCGGCGGCGATGCATGCCGACACCACGGACATCCATAAATGGAGCGATGTCTGCGGCAAGAAGATCGGCATCGTGAAGGGTGCCACCCAGATACGCACGGTCATCGACGAGGTCGGCAAGGATTGCGTCGGTACGCCGAAGGAATATCCGGGCTGGACGGAGCTGCTTCTGGACCTGCAGAACAAGCGTATCGACCTGCTGGTCGGCAATTACATCACCCCGGCCTATCTGATCAAATCGACCAACCGGCCGCTGAAGATGCTCGAGGGCACGCTGGCGGTGGGCGGCAACGCTCTGGTCATCCAGCCGGGCAACAAGGCGCTGGCAGATAAAATCGATGACCTGCTGACCGGCTATAGCAAGGACGGCACGCTGACAGCCATCGCCGAGCCCTGGGTCGGCAAGACTCTGGACCTGTCCACCGTCGCGCAATGAAACCGTCCCGCGCCTGTGACTTCCTGATCATCGGCGCGGGAGCCTCCGGTTCGGTGGTCGCCGCGCGCCTGGCGGCGGCCTTCCCCCATGCCGACATCGTCCTTGTCGAGGCGGGAACCGCCCGTCCCGGGCTGGTCAATTCCGTACCGCTGCTATCCGGCTTCGCCCCGTTCCGGCGCGGCACCAACTGGTATCATCCGGCGCAGGGACCGGACGGGGAGGTGCTCCTCTATCAGGGGCGGATGCGCGGCGGCTCGTCGGAGCTGAACGGCATGGTGGTGAGCCGGGGCAGCGCTGCCGACTACGCGGCATGGGAGACGGCGGCTGGCCCCGAATGGTCGTGGGACCGCTGCCTGGCCGCCTTTCGCGGGCTCGAACATGGTCCGCGTGCCGCGGTGGGCGATTGGCATGGAAGCCTGGGACCACTCCACGTCCGGCCGATCGAGCCCTATGGGCCGCTTCCCGAAGCATTCCTTGACGCTGCGGCACAGGCCGGCTTCCCGCGCGTGGACGATCTGAACGCGGCTGAAGGCGCCCGTTTCGGCCTCGCCGACGTCAATATCCTGCGCGGCAGGCGCCATTCTGCATCGCGCGCCTTCCTGACGCCGTGGCCGCGCAATGTCCGGCTGATGGCGGGATGGATCGCGCGGCGGCTCGTCACCCGGTCGGGTCGCGTCGTCGCCGTGGAAATGGTCCATGGAGACGAGGCGTCGACGCTGGACGTGCGCGCCGAGACCCTGCTCTGCCTCGGCGCCATCGGCACGGCGGGCCTGCTGCTCAAAAGCGGCATCGGCCCGGCCCGTGACCTCGCCGCGGCGGGGATCGCGCCGGTGCTGGATCTGCCCGAGGTCGGAGCCAACCTCCAGAACCATCCCTCATGGCTGCTGCGGGCTCCGACCCGGGGAGGCAGCCTGACGGATCTCCTGTCACCCGTCCCCGGCGTCGCGGCGGCGTCGCGCTGGCTGGCACGCGGCGAGGGGCCGCTGGCGCAGGGATTGTTCCAGGCCGCCGGCTATTTCGGCACGGACGAAGCACGGCGACAGGCCGATCTGCAGGTGGTCATGTCGCCGGCGCTGTTTCCGCCGACCCGGCCGGGCCGGCGCCCGCCGCTGCCGCTGCGACATGGCGCAAGCTTCGCCATCCAGATCGGCAGCCCCGCCAGCCGGGGAAGGGTATCCCTGTTCGATTGCGCCAGGCTCCGGATCGATACCGGCACGCTCTCGAATGAGCGGGACATCGACCTGATCGAAGCCGGCATCGCCCGGGTTCAGGACATCCTGGCCCAACCGGCGTTCCGCCGCCATCTGGCAGATGAAGAACCCCTGGCGCCGGTGCACCGCGACCGGATCCGCACGGGCATGGGCTCGGCCTGGCACATGGCCGGCACGGCCCGCATGGGGCTGGACGCCGCGGCGGTGACCGATCCCCGGCTGCGGCTGAACGGGCTTGCGGGATTGCGGATCGCCGACGCTTCGGTGATGCCCCTGATCCCCAACGCCGCCCTGCATTTCCCGACGATGATGATCGCGGCCAGGGCAGCCGAATTCGCCGTTGCCGAATACGGACAATCCCGCCGACATGACGGGCGGGAGCCGGAATTGACGGCGAACTCTCTGCGCTGTCTCGCGCGAAAATATAGCGTTCAGGGGATGTGTACTGAAATGGCGCGCCGCGCCGGGTGAAGATGACAACTACGTTTACGCTATAGCCCTCTGAGTTCGAGCAGCGCTTCTACGGTAATGCGTTGAAAAAAGACGTGTTTTATCCCATCCGAGGATGAACACGCTAATCCTGCATCGGCATCCGAAACGTGAACTTTGTTTCGTTCAGGTCCGACGTCACGTCGATGTGGCCGCCATGCGCCTCAGCGATCTGGCTGGCGATATAGAGGCCCAGGCCCAGACCCTGCATGCTCGGACGAATCTCGCCGCGATAGAAAGGCTGGAAAAGTCGGTCCAGCGCAACCTGCGGAATCGGCTCACCTCCGTTCGCGATGGACAGCGCAAAATTACCCTCTGCAACCGTAGCCTCGACTACGATCGGACGGTCGTCGGCCCCGTGCGTGATCGCATTGCCGAGAAGATTGGAGAACATTTGCGCAATGCGCGCGTGATCGACGTCGATCACGTGTGCAATAGCGAAGCGCATCTCGATCGCGCGGTCTGGATGACCAGCCCTCATTTCGTTGACCACCTGGGCAAGCGTCGGTTCGATCCTCTCTCCGGGCGAACGTTCGATGGCGATACCGCCGCCAAGGCGCCCTCGCGCGAAATCCATGAGGTTGTCTATCAACCCTTCCATCCGCTTGATACTTTCACTCATCAGCCGAAGCACACGGACCGACTTCGGATCGTCGTGTGCCTTGGAGAGAAGGTTCACACCGCCCGCAAGTCCCGCGAGAGGGTTGCGAAGGTCGTGACCGAGGACCGCGATGAACTGCTCTCGCAATTCAGCATCCTGAACGGCCAACAATTGCAACGTGTCAGCATCGGTGATGCGGTTTTGAAGGCCTTTGTTGATTTCTTCGAGCTTGCGGCGCGCCGAATGTTCGGCTGCGCGAGCCTCGACCAACTCCCGCTCATGTCGCCGCCGCTGCGGCGCTCGAAACAGGGTGATGCGGGTAAAGGCCAGCTTATCCGAAATCCGACGCTCGGCCGCGTTGGCCAGCACCGGCATGGTTCCGCCATCTGCCTTCACCAAATCGAGCGCCACCTCCTCGAAGAAACCCTGCATGCGCAGCAATGGCGCGAAGTGAGTCTCGTAGAATATGCTTCCAGCGACGTTTAGAAGGTCCCGGAGCCTGGTGCCGATGAGTTCGCTGGCCGTCTTCCCCAGCCAGTTGCAGAGAGTGGCGTTGACGCGAACGATTTTACCGTCCGGCCCAAGTGACAGGTAGCCGCAGGGAGCGTTCTCATAAAGATCCTCGAGGTCGGAGTCGGAGAGCTTATAGGAATTCATTCATCGCTGCTATAACTGTGGCCGGGGCGCTCAAGTTGGGACAGTGACCGCTGGCATCCAGGTAAACGATCTGGCTGCCCTCGATCTCGCGGTTGACGAATTCGCCGACCTTCTCCGAAGCTATGATATCATCACGGGTTTGAAGGATCAGGGTATCAGCCCGGATCTTTTGCAGGTCCGCGCGATTGTCCGAGGTGAATGTTGTTCGGGCGAAGTGCCTGGCGATCTCGGGGTCCGTTCGACAGAACGAGTTGGTCAACTCCTCGCCAAGCTCGGGACGATCCGGGTTGGCCATGATCGCCGGAGCCATGGCCGCGGACCAGCCGAGATGGTTGTCGGCCAGCGAGGCGAGCAATTCTTCTATTTGTGATGCGCTAAACCCGCCGACGTATTCGCCATCGTCGATATAGCGGGGCGACGGTCCCACCATCACCAGTTTACCAAACATGCCGGGCACCATAATCGAAGCCAGTGCTCCAATCATAGAACTGACGGAATGGCCGACAAAGATGGCATCTTCGAACGCCAACGCGCGACCGATCTCGACGACGTCTGAGGCATAACCATCGAGGTCGGAGTATTTGTCCGGCTGGTAGGCGCTCAATTCCGAGTGCCCTGCGCCAACGTGATCAAAAAGCACGGTGCGATAGCGTTCGCGAAATGCTGGCTCGACAAACCGCCACATATTCTGGTCGCAGCCGAAGCCGTGTGCGAACATAATCGAGCGGGAGCCTGCGCCCGCTTGGATGACGTTGTTTCTTTTCAGCACCGACATTCAGCGTCTCCAAAGATCAAGCATTTACCGTCGCTCTACCGTCGGCCTCAACGCGAGATCAGTATTTCCGTTCATATGGGAACCAACATACGGTGTCATCGCTTGTTCTGTCGTCGAAATCCTTTTCGGCGGCTTCTCCCTTCCATCGGCATGCGTAGCCTTGGTCTGAGATTGGTCGGACCCACTGGTATGGAACGCGGATGTCCGAAAAAATTGCAGTGCTGGTTGTCGAGGATGAGCCGCTCATTCGAATGGACGTCGTCGACCAATTGGAGGACGAGGGTTATCGCGTCTTCGTGGCTGCCACTGCAGATCAAGCGATTGAGATCCTAGAAGGCGAACCTTCGATCCGTTTGCTGTTCACCGACATCGACATGCCTGGAAGCATGGATGGGTTGAAGCTGGCTGCTGCAGTCCGTGACCGCTGGCCGCCGGTGAAGATCGTCGTGACCTCAGGCCATCGTAAGATCGATGCGGCAGACATTCCCGACGGAAGTGTCTTCTTTTCCAAGCCTTATCGGCACAAGGCTGTCGTGGAGTCATTCCGCGAGTTGCTCGTGGACATGTAAACAGCACGCAGACGAGGAAGCTCTTTTCGCGCTACCGCGTGCGTTCTTGCCGCAGTGCCTTCTCAGAACTGTTTTGCTCCTCGCCATCGTCGGAACGGTTAAGGGTGACTACGCAACGGACCAGAAGATTCCAGTCAGGACCATGTTCAATGATCAGGTGCAGATCCGAGATTTCCTCGAAATAATGCTCGACGCTCTCGACTCCCTCGGTCCCGCGGTAGTCGATCGCGGCCTTCCAGCGCTTGTCGCCGTGAAGTGTAACAACATTACCCATGTCGCTTCCGGATGGTTAGACCAACTGGGTGACCATAGCGAGGTTCTACAAGAGCTCGTGTCGCTCCTTGGTTTCCCAGGCACGTCGCCGAATTCCGTTGGTGTCATTGTGATGAGCGCGCTCAGTCGAAGCAACCGCAAAACCGTTCTTGAAGCGACTGCTATGCTCAAATACTTGAGCTGCAAGTCTGACAGATCCGCAGTCGGTTCCTTCTTGCAGATTGCGATGCGCGGACACCTAGAGCGCCGCAGGATGGTAGGCACCCTCGAAAATCTGGTCGAGCAATCGGTTGATCACCCTGGTTCGTGACAGGCGGGACGGCATTTCGCATGAAGTGCCCTTTCGGCGAGCAATGTCGGATCTGGTTCATCAAAAAAGGCCGGGAGCCCCGGCCTTTCCAAACGCACGTCAATGATCGGTGCCAGTACATCCGTGGTCAAAGACCAGACGCGCCATCAGATTAGGCCGCCTGAAGGTTCTCGGCCGCGAACTTCCCGTTGCGCTGATCCTTGACCACATCGAACGAGAGCTTCTGCCCCTCAACGATGGAGTTCATTCCGGCGCGCTCGAGGGCAGAGACATGAACGAACACGTCGCTCTTGCCATCATCCGGCGTTATGAAGCCGAAACCCTTGGTGGAATTGAAGAACTTTACTGTTCCAGATGTCATGGCGATTTCCTTTCAAATCGACAGAGATCGCTCGCAAGACTGAACGCCGTGCGATGCTGGTAGACTCGATGTTGAAGGAGGAAGGTCGCTTGGGCGCGTGGCGCCGGAACAAAATTCAGCAGACAAGACCGATTAGATGAATGTAATGCGCGATTGTGTTCCTAATAAGGTGACCGTTCAATTTCACGAGACACGGTGACCAGCCGCTACACACACTGTTGACACCGCCTTTATCATGGCGGCCGACAGCATCGCATCGACTTCCATTACACGCTCCCGGCACCCCTATGCAGAACGAACGCACCGCATAGACAAACTACTCCAAAGGCTGTCCAAAGTGTCGGAGCGAACTAAGGACTCAGGTCAAAGGTTGGTCGTTGTGGCCAAAGCCAGCCTAAAATGAGCCTCCCAGCAACGATCGTAAATCACAGGCGTTGCACATGGAGCGAGCGACGTTTTCGAGAAACTTGGCAGCTATCAAGGAGGCGGCCTTTCGGCGGTAAAGATGAGACTGGCGATCCACCACAGGACGACCTATCACTACGCACGTCCTGTCGTGCTCCAGCCGCACCGCATGATCGTGCGCCCGCGCGGCAGCCATGACATCACCCTCTTGTCGAGTTCGCTATCCTGTACGCCCGTCGCGGAGCTCGAGTGGACGCAGGACGTCTTCGGCAATTTGATCGCAACGGGCATCTTCTCGCAGCCGGCTGTCGAACTGGTCATCACAAGCGAATTCATCGTCGAGCAGTCGGCGGTGGCGTGGCCGGTATTTCGGATTGCCCCCGAGGCGCATTCCTTCCCGTTCGCCTATTCCCCAGACGATATGTCCGATCTGGGTACGCTGCGCATTCCTGAACACGACGATGCGGAGGGACGCATGGGCGCATGGGCTCGAGCGTTTGTTCGAGGAGCGGCAACCGACACGCTGTCACTCCTTAAAGACCTCAATGCAGGCATTCTCGGTTCGGTGGCGTATCGCGTCCGTGACGAGGAGGGGACGCAGACGCCGCTACAAACGCTGGCGCTGGCGAGCGGCTCGTGCCGGGACATCGCCGTGCTGTTCATCGAGGCAGCCCGTCATCTCGGCGTCGGCGCCCGCGCCGTGTCGGGCTATCTGTTCGATGCGCAGCAAAGCGTCGACGACCCTGGATCGACCCATGCTTGGGCGGAGGTCTATCTTCCTGGCGCAGGATGGATCGCCTTCGATCCGACGCATCGCCGCCTCGGCGGCGCCAACCTCATCCCGGTAGCGGTCGCCCGCAGCAATCGCCAGATCATGCCGATCGTCGGCGGCTATATCGGCACGCCAGGGGATTTCCTCGCCATGGATGTCGCTGTGAGGGTCAGGCCGGTCTCATAGCGGCTGTCGAAGGCCGAGCCGCATATGACGACCCGTCCCATTCTTTTCAGCATCTTCAGGACTTCAGGAACCGGATGCCGGCTGTTTCATTGACAGAGACGCGCAATGCGCAACTCTCCTCTCAAAGGAATTTCCATGGCCAAGAGCGCTAGACAGACGTCGGGCACGCCCTCGAAGATCCATGACCAGAAACTTGAGCGCGGCAATGGCGGCGAGTTGCACCAGATTGCGGAGGGCGACACTCCGGTGCTGACGACGGCCCAGGGCGTTCCGGTTGCTGACGACCAGAATACTTTAAAGGTAGGCGAGCGGGGGCCGTCACTGATCGAGGATTTCCATTTTCGCGAAAAGATCTTCCATTTCGACCACGAACGTGTTCCCGAACGCGTTGTACATGCGCGCGGCTACGGCGCGCACGGTTACTTCGAGACCTACGAATCGCTGGCGAAGTACACGCGCGCCGACATCTTCCAACGCGCCGGTGAGAAAACCCCGGCGTTCGTGCGGTTCTCAACAGTGGCCGGCAGTGAAGGGTCGGCAGACCTTGCACGCGACGTGCGCGGCTTCGCCGTCAAGCTCTACACGAAGGAAGGCAACTGGGACATCGTCGGCAACAACATCCCAGTTTTCTTTATCCAGGATGCCATCAAGTTTCCCGACATCATTCATTCGGTAAAGCCGGAGCCCGACCGGGGCTTTCCGCAGGCCGCCTCGGCCCACGACACGTTCTGGGACTTCATCTCGCTAACGCCGGAATCCATGCACATGATCATGTGGGTGATGTCGGACCGCGCGATCCCGCGCTCCTTCCGCTTCATGGAAGGTTTCGGAGTGCACACATTCCGCTTCCTCAATGCGAAGGATGAGTCCACCTTCGTCAAGTTCCACTGGAAGCCCAAGCTCGGCCTGCAGTCGGTGGTGTGGAACGAGGCCATCAAGATCAATGGGGCCGATCCTGATTTTCATCGCCGCGATCTCTGGGATGCGATCCAGTCTGGCAATTTTCCGGAATGGGAACTGCGGGTCCAGCTCTTCGATCAGGACTTCGCCGACAGTTTCGACTTCGACGTCCTTGACCCTACCAAGTTGATCCCAGAAGAAATCCTTCCGCCAGTTCCGGTCGGCCGGCTGGTCCTGGACCGCATGCCCGACAATTTCTTCGCGGAGACGGAACAGGTCGCGTTCATGACGCAGAACGTGCCGCCCGGCGTCGACTTTTCCAACGATCCGCTCCTGCAGGGCCGCAACTTCTCGTATCTCGACACCCAGATCAAAAGGCTGGGCTCGACCAACTTCACCCATATCCCGATCAACGCGCCGAAATGCCCGTTCCACCATTTCCAGCAGGACGGGCACATGGCGATGCGCAACCCGGTCGGGCGTGTGAACTACCAGCCGAACTCGTTCGGCGAAGGTCCGAGGGAATCGCCGGAACGCGGGTTCCGGTCGTTTCCCGAAGCGATGGATGGCCAGAAGGTCCGGCTGCGCGCGACAAGCTTTGCCGATCACTACAGCCAGGCGCGCCAGTTCTTCAACAGCCAAGCCGCGCCAGAGCAGAAACACATCGGCATGGCGCTGACCTTCGAATTGAGCAAGGTCGAGACGCCTGTCATCCGCGAACGGATGATCTCACATCTCCTCAATATCGACGAAGGACTGGCCGAAACGGTCGCCGACAAACTTGGCATCAAGGAACTGCCCAAGCCGGCGGACGCGGCAGTTGCGCCACGCGACGATCTTGAACCGTCACCGGCGCTCAGCATACTCGCGAACGGACCGGATAGTTTCGCGGGCCGGAAGGTCGGCGTGCTGGTCAGCCCTGGCGCTGACGCGTCGCTCCTGAAGAAGCTCCGGACCGCAATTGAGAAAGAAGGCGCGACGGTGGAGGTCATCGCCCCCAAGGTCGGCGGCGTCGAAGCGGCGGACGGAACTATGATGGCCGCCAAGCACATGATCGACGGCGGTCCGTCGGTCCTGTTCGACGCGGTGGCGTTGGTCCTTTCCGAGGAAGGTGCGGAGCGCCTCACTGGCGAAGCCGCCGCGCGCGACTTCGTTGCTGATGCCTTTGCCCATTGCAAGTTCATCGCGTTTACGCCGGGCGCCGCTCCCCTGCTGCGGAAGGCCGGCGTGGATCCGGACGCCGATGAAGGGCTGATCGGTCTCGGCGATGCGAAGGCGATCGCCGGGTTCATCCAGTCCTGCCGAAAGCTCCGTCTCTGGTCTCGAGAGACGGCGGTTAAGCTGTAGTACGGTTTGTGCCGGCACGACGAAGGAGCCAGCCACGGCTGGCTCCTTCGTTAAGACGCACATTCCGATACGGGCGAGGCTATAAGCGCATCAGCCCGGCGGTCCTCAGGGCGTCCTCGATAATCTTCTGCACACCTGACGCTGGTGACACCTCCCGCTTCTTAGCCGTCGACACCTGCGGAGATCGCGCCGGTATCCTTGGTCCGGCATTGGGACGGGAACCGATGGGCGGCGGGGTATATACGACTATGTCCCGCCGCTTCGACCCTGCAGAAGGCCGTGCCTCCCCGTCCGCGATCCCCCAGAACCGCGCGATCTCCTGCGTCGAGGAGATGCCGACATCGAGCATGTAGGGTCCCGGCGTTCCGTAGCCGTTCTTGTCGATTGGCGTGCCATGGCCCATCCCGGCAACAATGTTGACCTCTAGGACGACCTCCCCACTGGCATTGCACCAGGACTGCCGTGTGCTTTTGCCCTCAGTGCGGGCATGTGTCGGCGCGCTGTCGAGTTGGTGGACGCCGCGCCACTGGCTGGCGATCGCCTCGGCATTGGAAGCCGCGACAGTCTGGTCGCTTATCCCTTGCCAGATCGAAACCCTGGGCCACGCCCCTCGATGAGACGACGCCTCACGCAGCATGCGCCGTAACTCCACGTCCGACGGCCCGCCATGGCCTCGCATGCGGTCAAAGGCTTCCGGAACCGTCGCCGCGCTGCCATAGGCGAGCCCCGCGATGATTGCGCCACCGGCGAAGACATCAGGATAGGATGCAAGCATCGCCGCGGCCATGGCGCCACCGGCCGAGAGGCCGGTGATGAAGATTCGTTTCCGGTCAAGCCCATGCGCCTCGACCATCGCCTCGATCATCTGTCGTATCGAAAGCGCCTCGCCGGCATCCCGCTTCACATCGGCAGGCTGGAACCAGTTGAAGCAGAGATTTGGATTGTTGGTTCGCTGCTGCTCGGAATAGAGCAGTGCGAAGCCGGCATCATCGGCAAGCTGCGACCAGCCTGAATGATGGTCGTATCCTGCCGCGCTCTGTGTGCAGCCATGGAGGACGACCACAAGCGGCGCACCTTCCGGCAAGTTGTCAGGAAGATAGAATTTCGCTGTCAAAGCGCCCGGGTTGGAGCCGAAGCGGGCTAGCGCCGAAAGACGGTCGGGCGCGCCGAGGCTCCCGGGAGAGGCCCCATGGCGTGCCTGAAGCGCGGCAAGCCGCGCGATTGTGTCAGAGATTTTTCGCAAGTGGGCCGTCCTTGTTGTGACGCCCGGAATTGGACGGCAGTGAGTGCAACGCATTCGCAGCAATATCGTTGCTGCACTGCACAATAACGAAAGCTGAAGCGCTTCAGACAATGTCCCGACATCGGGCAATGAGTTTGCCCGCTGCGTCGACCAATTTCCGCACTATGCCGCCGCCCGGAAAGATCCGGTAAGGTCCTAGGGCGTGTCGTCCTTAATGGTTTCGGAGGCGACGCGAGCGGATTTGGTCGCAGGGCAGGAGAAAAGCGCAAGGCGGTGTGAACGCCGTCGAGCATTTTCGAGGATCCGCGGAACGGCGGCCGAACCCGCCGCGCCCCGAAGGGGTGTGGCCAAAATCGTCCGGTTCGGTGTCGTAAGACCTCGAAGGAGGTCGACTCCGCCTTCGGTCTTGCTCCTGGAACCGAACGATTTTTGCTCATATCGCGCTCCAAACCATAACGGACACGCCCTAAGACGACAGCAGGATTTCTCTCAGCGGACGCGACTACTCGTGGCAACCCGATGTTGCCCGACACTACCCCTAGGGGTGCTGGTTGGCGTGCCTCGCGAAACGAGATGAGGCGCCGGCTGAACTCGTCCCACAGGACCAGCTTCACGCAGCGAAGGCTCTCCACGATCGTTATCCGGCCGATGGCGCTTAGTTCCGGATGGTCCCTGAGCACCTCCGGAAGCCGATAATATGGCACCCGGCTGGAGAGATGGTGGACATGATGGATGCCGATATTGCCCGTCAGCCATTGCAGCGCCCGCGGCAGGTCGTAATAGGAAGAGCCGTTCAAGGCTGCGTTCTGGAATTGCCATTCGGCGCCTTGCGACCAGTGTGTTTCCTCGAACTGATGCTGGACGTAGAATAGCCAGACACCCGCTGATCCCGCCAATGCAACGATTGGCAGGTGCACCAGGATGAACGACCCCAGGCCGACCAGCCAGATCAGGCCGGCCGCCAGAACCACGATCGCCAGGTTGGTCGCCATGGTCGAGACCCAGGGCTCCATGCCCGAGCGCATCATGCCGAAGGGCAGTCTCTGCTTGAACAGGAAAAGCCAGATCGGGCCGAGGCCGAACATCACGAACGGGTTGCGGTAGACCCTGTAGGCGAGGCGGCGCGATCGCGAGAGGGACCGGTATTCGGCGACGGTCAGAGTCGTGATGTCGCCGACGCCGCGCTCGTCCAGATTGCCGGCCGAGGCGTGATGCGCCGCATGCGCACGACGCCAGTAATCGTAGGGCGTCAGCGTGAGGACGCCGAGTGCGCGGCCAGTCCAGTCATCCACCATCCGGTGGGCGAAAAAGGAACCATGACCGCAATCATGCTGGATCATGAACAGGCGAAGCAGGAAGCCCGCGGCCGGGATCGTCAACAAGAAGCCTAACCAGAAACCATTTTGGATCGCAATCGCCGCAAGCGTCCAGAGACAAACAAACGGGACAAACGTCACCGCCAGTTCGAACAGACTGCGGCCCCTGTGGGGTTTCCGATAATTGGACAGGATCCTGGGCCAGGCTCGCTTGCCGACTTCGTTCTGGGACATGGATGCAACGGCGTTCGTCAACAGTGTTCAGGCTCCAACGGGTTCGACGACCACTAGAAAAAGCAGGTGGGCCAATCGACACCTGCACCGACTGGCTCTGCTTGAAGGCTCACGAATACTCAATGTCCTCGCCCGCTACCCAAGCCTCCGGCAAGAAGCGTCTTGACCTGCGCGGCATGGTCGCCGCTGCCCTCTCATATGAGACGGTTGTCTTCGGCCTTCTGGCGGGCTCGACGGCGTGTGCCGTCGGTATCCGATTTGCGATGCCGTGCAGCCGCTGCCTTCCGGATCTGCTCGAAGCGATTGTCGTCGACGTGCTCAGGTGGTTGCTGCGGGTCCGGCTTTTTCACAAACGAGATCATGGTTCACGCTCCTTGGTCAGCGGATGAAGCGCTCCGGCGTTTGCCCGAGCGCCGTTTGGAAATCGGCTTCCCGTCAAGCCGAAAGAGCGGTGGCGCATGCCTGCGCACCCAACCTGTCTGGCGAAGTCTGCCCCGGCATCGTCGCCCAGCCGCCCGCTTCGACGAACTGGCGCTTCTTGTAGCTGTCGGGTATCGCCTTGAACTCGGCAAGTTTCGCCGCGGCATCCGGCGCCGCGTTGAACCTTTCCACGCATATGGCGGATGCCAGTTCTCCGCGCGCCGTGTCTCCAGCCACTTTCGCCATAGTTTGCGAAGTGCCGCCGGTGACCCAGCCGCCCCAGCTGAAGCCGACGACGATCGTGGCGATCACCGCCGCGATGCATGCCCAGACCAGCATGGTCTTCGAAGGCTGGTAGTCTTCCCAACGCCGGGAGAGAGATGGTTTCGTGGTGCTCTGTACGGCCATGGAGATTGTCCTTCCAGGTTGGAGTACGAATTGCTTTGTCCGGCCGCGCCGGCCGAACGGTTCAGGCACTGTTCTCAGTATCCCATTCCACCCATGCCGCCGTTGCCGGCCGCTGGCGCGGAATCCTTCGCAGGCGCGTCGGCAATCATTGCCTCTGCGGTGATCAGCAGCGCCGCGATCGAGCCGGCGTCCTGAAGTGCGGTTCTGACGACCTTTGCGGGATCGACGATGCCTGCTTTGATCATGTCGACATAGGTTTCGGTCTGGGCGTCGAAGCCCTGGTTGCGGTCCTTGCAGTCAGTCAGCCTGCCGACGACGATGGAGCCCTCGACCCCGGCGTTCTCGGCGATCTGCCGGACCGGAGCCTCGAGCGCCCTGAGCACGATGGAGATGCCGGCGGTCACGTCGGCATTGGCGCCCGTCAGCGAAGCGAGGGCGGCCCTGGCGCGCAGCAGCGCGACGCCGCCGCCCGGCACGATGCCTTCCTCGACGGCCGCGCGGGTCGCGTTCAGCGCATCGTCGATGCGGTCCTTCTTCTCCTTCACCTCGGTCTCGGTCACGCCGCCAACACGGATGACGGCGACACCGCCGGCGAGCTTGGCCAGCCGCTCCTGCAGCTTCTCCTTGTCGTAGTCCGAGGTCGTCTCCTCGATCTGCGCCTTGATTTGGGCGATGCGAGCCGTGATGCCGGCCTTGTCGCCGGAACCGTCGATCACCGTGGTCGTATCCTTCTCGATCACCACGCGCTTGGCGCGGCCGAGCATGTCGAGCGTGACGTTCTCGAGCTTGATGCCGAGGTCCTCCGAGATCATCTGGCCGGCGGTCAGCACGGCGATATCCTCCAGCATGGCCTTGCGGCGGTCGCCGAAGCCCGGAGCTTTCACCGCCGCGACTTTCAGGCCGCCGCGCAGCTTGTTGACGACCAGCGTTGCGAGCGCCTCGCCCTCGACATCCTCCGAGATGATGAGCAGCGGCTTGCCGCTCTGCACCACCGCCTCGAGGATCGGCAGCATGGCCTGAAGATTGCCGAGCTTCTTCTCGTGGATGAGGATGTATGGGTCCTCCAGTTCCACGCGCATCTTCTCTGCGTTGGTCACGAAGTACGGAGACAGATAGCCGCGATCGAATTGCATGCCCTCGACTACCTCGAGTTCGGTCTCGGCGGTCTTGGCTTCCTCGACGGTGATGACGCCTTCGTTGCCGACCTTTTTCATTGCCTTCGCGATCATCTCGCCGACGGTCGCATCGCCGTTGGCGGCGATGGTGCCGACCTGCGCGATCTCCTCGGAGGACTTGACCTTCTTCGATTGCGCCT